>Ga0209676_1000318_pt1 | contig 94045 bp, 75 predicted proteins | sample AraplaCvi_mLB_r2_FD_184282 | JGI IMG/M metagenome (GOLD analysis project Ga0209676, IMG submission 184282) | Arabidopsis root microbial communities from North Carolina, USA - plate scrape MF_Cvi_mLB_r2 (SPAdes) (version 2) | ecosystem: Host-associated > Plants > Roots > Endosphere | place: USA...
TCCGCTTTCTGGCTTTCCGGAACGTTTTTGAAGCCGAAGTGAGTGGTGGGTTCGGCATCGCTGCCTTTGCGCTGATCAGTCATATCGCTGTCACCAAAAGAGAATGCGCGACATTCTAATCCCCAAGCCATGCTTTGTCTTGGAATGGCTAAAGGTAAGATGGGCAACCTTCGGGACGATTTGCCGCAGATGCGGTCAAGATTCCACGTCAGCCATTCAATCATCAGGAGTCATTCCATGGCCAAAATCAGTGTTGAGCGCGCCCACACCCTGGGCAAGGAAGCCGCCCGCGAGAAGGCCGACAAACTGGCCAGGAAACTCAATGAACAATACGGCCTGGAGCCGCAGTGGTCAGGCGACACCCTGAACCTCAAGCGCTCGGGCGTGAAAGGCGCAGTGCATGTGGCGGACGATTCGATCAGGGTCGACGTCGAGCTGGGCCTGATGATGTCGGCCATGAGCGGCATGATCAAAGCCGAGATCGAAAAAGCCCTCGACAAAGCCCTGGCCTGATTTCCAGGTTGAAATCCATTCCCCTGTAGGAGCGAGCCTGCTCGCGAAAGCGGTCTTTCAGTCAAATTATCAGTGACTGACAAACCGCCTTCGCGAGCAGGCTCGCTCCCACATTTGTTTAAAGTTGCTCCCACTGGTTAGGGTGCCCTTTCTAATTTTTCTACCTACTTTGTGCCTGAGCCCGACACTCGTCCGGCAGTTCCTCAAACCTTCTGCGCGTGAGGTGCACCATGGCCAAAGTCATTTTGAAGAAAAAAATCGACGCTCCGACTTCCACTCTGAGCGACGTCAAATCCTATGCCCGCAAGATCTGGCTGGCAGGCCTGGGCGCCTATACCAAGGTCGGCCAGGAGGGCAGCGAGTACTTTCAGGAACTCGTCGCCGCTGGTCAAACTGTTGAAAAGAAAGGCAAAAAAGCCGTCAGCGAAAAACTCCTCGCGGCCAACGCCGAGATCGATGATGCGGCCGCTCAGGTCAGCTCGTTCAAGGGTCGTGTTGAAGTTCAGCTGGACAAGGTCGAGAAGGCCTTCGACAACCGTGTGGCCAGCGCCTTGAATCGGATCGGCATTCCGTCTAAACATGACGTTGAGGCACTCTCTGCTAAGCTCGATGAGCTGACGGCATTGCTCGAACGCGTCGCGCGAAAATCTTAAGGAGAACGGGATGGCTGGCAAAAAGAACACCGATAAAGAAAGCAGCTCGTGGGTCGGGAAGGTCGAGTCCTACTCCCGCAAGATCTGGCTGGCTGGTTTAGGCGTGTACTCGAAGATCGACACTGACGGCAGCAAACTCTTCGATGCATTGGTCAAAGACGGCGAGAAAGCCGAGAAGCTCACCAAGACAGCAGTCGGCAAGAAAGTCGAGGACTCGACCTCCTCGGCGAAGTCGCGCATCAGCGGCGTGAAAGACCGCGCACTGGGCAAATGGGACGAGCTGGAAGGCGCGTTCGACAAGCGCCTGAACAGCGCGATTTCGCGCCTGGGTGTGCCGAGCCGCAATGAGGTCAAGGCGCTCAACGCCAAGGTCGATACGCTGACCAGGCAGATCGAGAAACTCACCGGTCTGAAGGCTCAGCCCGTAGCGGCGAAAACCGCGGCGGCGAAACCGGCTAGCAAAACTGCGGCGGCCAAACCTGCGACGAAAACCGCAGCCAAGCCACTGACCAAAGCGGCGGCAAAACCTGCTGCGAAAGCTGCGGCCAAGCCGGCCGCGAAAACGGCAGCCGCCAAGCCTGCGACCAAAGCGGCCACCAAACCGGTTGCCGCCAAAGCCCCTGCCAAACCGGCAACCAAGGCGGCAGCAAAACCTGCGGCTAAAACTGCAGCGAAACCAGCGGCCAAGCCAGCAGCGAAGACCGCTGCCGCCAAACCCGCTGCGAAGCCTGCGGCCAAACCGGCTGCGGCGAAAAAGCCTGCAGTGAAAAAACCGGCCGCGCCGAAAGCCGCTGCACCGAAACCGGCCGCCGCGCCATCGACGGCTCCAACAGCTCCGGCCAACGCGGCAAATTCCGCCGCGGCACCCACGGCAGCAGCTACCCCGACTGCAGCATCGACTCCGTCGACGCCATCCAGTCAGTCCTGATTTCAGGGCAAATCAAAAACGCCCGGCCTGTGAAGGTCGGGCGTTTTTGTTTGTGCATTCCAAGCGGCCCCTCACCCCAGCCCTCTCCCCAAGGAGAGGGAGCCGACCGAGGTGTCCTGCGTCATACATCGACCTGAAAAATCGAGTCGATTATGGATTCGAAAAAGCTCGCTCAGGTGGGCGTGGCTCTCGAACATTTCCCAATCAGTCCCCTCTCCCTCTGGGAGAGGGATAGGGTGAGGGGCTTTTCAGGTCAGTCGTGATCCTCAAGGTATTGCAGCGCCATCCGCTCTGTCGCCAGCTTCACCGGCGGCAGCAGATGCGGCGCCACCAGCATCATGATCTGATAAACCACCAACCGAACCTCACCCTCACGATCGAGGATCCGCTGGTAATCCAGTGAGAACAGCAACGTCATGGTCACCTGCTCCACCAGTTGCCCCAGCGCCTGGGTATCGCTGACCAGTTGCCCGGCAGCCTTCAACCGCGCCAGCAGCGACGCCAGCGTCCTCTTCAGCGCATTGAGCAGATTGCGAATGCCCTTGGCCAGTTTCGGCAGGCGCCCGGCGAGGTTCGACAGGTCCTGGAACAGGAACCGGTATTGCGCCAGCCGCTCGACGATCAAATGCAGAAACAGCCAGTAATCCTCCGGTGCCAGTTCCACCTCCGGCGGTGGGTCGAGCAGTGGCGCGAGTTCATGCTGGAAGCGCTCGAACAGACCGAGAATCAGTGGTTCCTTGCCGTGGAAGTGGTAGTAGAGGTTGCCGGGGCTGATCCCCATTTCGTTGGCCACTTCCATGGTGGACACGTTCGGCTCGCCCTTTTCGTTGAACAGTTGCAGCGCACATTCGAGAATCCGGTCGCGGGTTTTCATCCAGTCTTCTTAGAAAAATTCGGTTGAGCGTCAACGCACATGCACGTAGGTGCCGGGTGCCGCTTCCATCGGTGGATAATTCGGGCTGCCGAGGGTGGTACGGGTCTCGTGCAGGGCGCCGGAGCGCTGCGCGACCCACTCCAGCCACTGCGGCCACCAACTGCCCTCAACATGACTGGCGTCGTAGTACCAGGCGCGCGGGTCGCTGCTCAGTCTGGCGTTTTCGACGTAGGCAGCTTTCGGATTGCTCGGCGGGTTGAGGATGCTTTGCACGTGGCCGCTGTTGGACAGCACGAAGCGCCGCTCGCCACCGAGCAGCAGGGTCGAGCGGTACACCGCGTCCCATGGCGTGATGTGGTCGTTCATGCCGGCGACGCTGAAGCTGTCGACGTTGACCTTCTGCAGATCGATCGGCGTGCCGCACACCTCGAGACCGCCAGCGTGGGTCAGCGGGTTGTGCTTGAAGAAGTCCAGCAGATCACCGTGCAACGCCGCGGGCAGGCGCGTGTTGTCATTGTTCCAGTAGAGGATGTCGAAGGCTGGCGGCTCTTTGCCCAGCAGGTAGTTGTTGACGAAGTAGCTCCAGATCAAATCGTTGGGGCGCATCCAGGCGAAGACCCTGGCCATGTCGCGACCGTCGAGCACGCCCCTCTGATACGAGCGACGCTTGGCTGCTTCCAGTGTTTGTTCATCGGCGAACAGCGTGGCCGGGGTGTCGATCTGGCTGTCGAGCAGGCTGACCAGATACGTCGCGCTGGCGACCCTACGCAGTTGCCGTTTGGCCTGCAGATGGCCTTGCAGGGCGGCGATGGTCAGGCCGCCGGCGCAGGCACCCATCAGGTTCACTTCGCGCGCGCCGGTAATCGCCCGGCAGATGTTCATCGCTTCTTCGACCGCTTCGACATAACTCGAAAGGCCCCACTCGCGATGGCGCACATCGGGGTTGCGCCAGCTGATCATGAAAGTCTGCAGGCCGTTTTTCAGGGCGTACTGGACGAAGCTGTTCTGCGGGCTCAGGTCGAAGATGTAGTACTTGTTGATTTGCGGCGGCACCACCAGCAACGGCTTGGCGTACTGCTTTTCGCTCATCGATTTGTACTGGATCAACTCGAACATTTCGTTGCGGAATACCACCGACCCGGTGGTGGTCGCTACGGTTTTGCCGACCTCGAACGCCTGCCTGGTCACTTGCCGTGGCAGGCCGTCGTTGTGCAACAGATCATCGAACAGATGGCTCAGGCCACGCACCAGACTCTGCCCGCCGGAATTGAACAACTCCTTGACCGCCAGCGGGTTGAGCAGAGTGTTGGACGGCGCCACCGCGTCATTGAGCAGGGTGAAAGCGAAGTGCGCACGGGCGCGATCTTCGGGACTCATGTCGCCTTCGTCGATCCAGCTCTTGACCTGTTTCTGCCAGGCCAGATACGCCTGCAGGCTGCGCCGATAGAACGGGTTGAGGCTCCACGCCGGATCGGCGAAGCGGCTGTCTTGCGGATTGGTCGGATGCAGGGTTTCGCCGAGCAGAACGCGGCCCAGTTGTCCGCCCAATGTCAACGCGTGCCTGGCGCTGTGCAACGGATTGCGCAAGCCGTGGGCGGCGACGCTGCGCAGTGTCGACAGCAGATCCCTGCCACGCAGGCCGGCGATCGCGCTTTGGGCGTTGATAAACACGGCGGGGCTGGGCACCACGCCCGTCGCTGGTTTTTCGCGCATGACTCAACACTCCTTCGTCTTCAGGGCAAAAACACACTCACCGAACCAGAACACCATAGACGCTGTTGCCGGTTGCTGCCTGCGCGGCGTCCTGCCGCGCGCTTGATATTAAAAAGTGCTGCATAAAGCCTGCCGCCGCCATCAGCCGCCCAGCGGTGTCGGATGCGGGTGCATGACCGCGCGCAGACGCTCCTCCTCGAGAAACTTCATGATGATCGGCGCCACTGCTTCGGCGCGGGTGATCAGGAACAGATGGCCGTCATCGATGATGTGCAACTGCGCGTTGGGAATGCGCCAGGCAAGCATGCGCATGTTGATCAGCGGGATCAGCGGATCGTCATCGCCGGCCAGTACCAGCGTCGGCTGATGGATCTTGTGCAGCCAGTGAATGCTGGTCCAGCCGAGGCCGGCGAACAGCTGCCAGTAGTAACCGAGCTTGCCCGCCGAACGCACTTTCGCCGCATGGCTGGCAGCCAGCGTCGGGTCGCGGCGGAACGAGCCGCCGTAGATCATCGGCGCGATGCGAATCACATGGGACGGCTGAATGTAGCGGCGCGGGCTGGCCATCATCCACAGCACTTTAGGTTTGCCCGGCACCATCACCGCACCGGCAGCGGTGGCCGCCAGCACCAGTTTCTTGCAGCGCTCGGGGTAGTCGTAGGCAAACTGCTGCGCCAGGGCGCCGCCCCACGACACGCCGATCACATTGACCTGACCGTAGTCGAGATAATCGAGCATCCGCGCCGTCAGTCTGGCCAGACCGGGAAAGCGATACGGCCGGTTCGGCGTCGACGAACCGCCGACCCCGGGCACGTCGAAGGCAATCACTTCCAGATCCGGGTCCAGCGCCGCGACGAACGGAAACACCAGCTCCAGGTTGGCGCCGATGCCGTTGAAAATCAGCAGAGGCGTCAAATGAGGCTTGCCGGGGCGCACCGCCGTGCGGAGGGTCTGGCCATCCAGATCGACGGTGCGGAATATGAACGGTTGCGGCATGGGTCAAACCCTTCGGGTCAGTTGGGAGCAGCTGCAAGCCGCAAGCTTCAAGCAGAACCCGCTCAGCTTGTCGCTCGCAGCTTGAAGCTTGCCGCTATCTTTCATGTACATAAGTGCCCGGCGAAGCCTCGCCCGCCGGATACGCCTTGTTGCCCAGTTTCGTCGGGGCCTTTTTCAGGTTGCCTGAGCGTTCGGCCAGCCATGCCTGCCAGTACAGCCACCAGGAATCGGTGTGCTTGGTCGAGTTTTCCTGCCAGTCATCGGCGGTCGCGGCCATTTCTTCGCCGGTCATGTAGCGCGACTTCGGATTGCCCGGCGGGTTGAGGATGCTCTGGATATGGCCGCTGCTCGACAGCACGAATTCAACTTTTCCGCCGAACAGCTGCGCCGACTTGTAGCAGGACTTCCACGGGGTGATGTGGTCGTTGGTCCCGGCCAGCGAGAAGATATCGGCGGTCACCTGCTTGAGGTCGATCGGCGTGCCGCACACTTCCAGTGCATTGGGGCGGATCAGTGGATTGTTTTTGAACATCTCGATCAGGTCGCCGTGGAACGCAGCGGGCAATCGGGTGGTGTCGTTGTTCCAGAACAGAATGTCGAACACCGGCGGCTCGTTGCCGAGCAGGTAGTTGTTGACCCAGTAGTTCCAGATCAGGTCGTTGGGGCGCATCCAGGCGAAGACCTTGGCCATGTCTTTGCCTTCGAGCACACCGGCCTGGTAGGAGTGGCGCTTGGCGGTCTCCAGGGTCTGCTCATCGACGAACAGGGCGACGTCGCTGTCCAGGGTGGTGTCGAGCACGCTCACCAGCAGGGTGAGGGCGTTGACCTTGTTCTGGCCGAGCGCGGCGTAGTGGCCGAGCAGGGCGGTGCAGGTGATGCCGCCGGAGCAGGCGCCGAGCATGTTCACATCTTTGCTGCCGGTGATTGCGGTGACCACGTCAACGGCTTCTTTCAGCGCTTCGATGTAGGTCGACAGCCCCCATTCACGCTGGGCCTTGGTCGGATTGCGCCAACTGATGATGAAGGTCGGCACGTTGTTGCGCAGGCAGAAACGCGCCAGGCTCTTGTCCGGGCTCAAATCGAAAACATAGAACTTGTTGATCTGCGGCGGCACCACCAGCAACGGGCGCTCGTGGACTTGTTCGGTGATCGGCCGGTACTGGATCAGCTCCAGCACGTCGTTGCGAAACACCACGGCGCCTTCGGTGACGCCGAGGCTCTTGCCGACCTCGAACGCACCCATGTTGACCTGGCTCGGCATGCCGCCGTTGTGCACCAGATCCTTGGCCAGATGCGAGAGGCCATCGAGCAGGCTCTTGCCGCCGGTTTCGAAGAAGCGTTTGACCGCTGCCGGGTTGGCCGCCGTATTGGTCGGGGCCATGGCTTCGGTCATCAGATTGATGACGAAGTGCCCGCGAGCGATGTCTTTGGGTGACAGGCTGCTGTCGTCGATCCAGGCATGCAGTTCCTTGCGCCAGGCCAGGTAGGTTTGCAGATAGCGTTTGTACAGCGGGTTCTGGCTCCACGCCGGGTCGGCAAAACGGCGGTCATCGCCGGCCGGTTGCAGGGCGGATTTGCCCAGCAGCACGTTCTTCAGTTCGAGGCCGAAATGGGTCACGTGCCTGACGCTGTGAATCGGTTGTCTGATGGCCTGTTTCAGCACCATTCGAGCAGAGGCCAGCAGATCCTTTCCGCGCAGCCCGACGACGGGGTTAAGCCCCAGGGTGTTTTCCGAGGCTTGGTACTTCAGGTCATCGTTATTCTTGTCACTCATCTACGACGCTCCATTGTCCTGAGACGAGTACCCGGTCTTGCGCTGTCGCTTCCACAGCCAATGCCGGGTACTACTGCTCGGGTGACCGTTGATTCTGCATGGCTGCTTTACAGTCGTAGAGCACTGCAGGGAACTTGCCAGCTCCATTGGTTACCCGAGTTTAATTTTTTTCGCAAGCGGCCCATCCTGGGCTGCGTGAGCGGAGCATTCAAACAGATGAAGTTAGAAAATGCCCTCTAAAGAGCAAGAGCCACGGGCTAGAGCATCAGCTTGACGAACGACTCGTTCGGATCGCGGGATTTTCCGGCAGCGCGCAACTCGGCGAGATAATCGTCCCAGAGTTCGTTCTGGCGTTTGCCGAGTTCGTAGAGGTATTCCCAGGTGAACAGGCCACTGTCGTGACCGTCGTCGAAGGTCAGTTTCAGTGCATAGTTGCCGGCCGGCTCCAGCTTGCTCAAACCAACATTGAGCTTGCCGAATTGCAGGATCGGTTTGCCGTGGCCCTGGACCTCGGCGGAGGGGGAGTGCACACGCAGAAACTCGGCGGGCAGGGTGAATTCCTCGCCGGACGCATAAGTGAGCGTCAGGGTTTTCGAGGCTTTGTGCAGTTTGATGTCGGTGGGAATCATGAAAAACAGCCTTTAGCTGCAAGCTACAAGCTGCAAGCTTAACTCAGCTTGCCACTCGTAGCTTGCAGCTTGCCGCTCTACAGAATGTAGCGGGACAGATCTTCGTTCTGCGCCAATTCGCCGAGGTGGCTGTTGACGTAGTCGGCGTCGATCAGGATCGCCTTGTCATCGTGGGCGCTGGCCAGGTCGCCGGCGCTGAACGACACCTCTTCAAGCAGGCGCTCAAGCAGCGTGTGCAGGCGACGGGCACCGATGTTCTCGGTCTTCTCGTTGACCTGCCAGGCGATCTCCGCCAGACGCTTGATGCCCTCGGGCTGGAACTGGATGTTCAGGCCTTCGGTTTTCAGCAGGGCGCAGTATTGTTCGGTGAGCGAAGCATGCGGTTCGCTGAGGATGCGTTCGAAGTCTTCCGGGCTCAGCGCCTTGAGTTCGACGCGAATCGGCAGACGGCCTTGCAGCTCCGGCACGAGATCGCTCGGCTTGCTCAGGTGGAACGCGCCGGAAGCGATGAACAGGATGTGGTCGGTCTTGACCATACCCAGTTTGGTGTTGACGGTGCAGCCTTCGATCAGCGGCAGCAGGTCGCGCTGTACGCCTTCGCGGGAGACATCGGCGCCGCCGACATTGCCGCGCTTGGCGACCTTGTCGATTTCGTCGATGAACACGATGCCGTGTTGCTCAACCGCTTCCAGCGCCTTGGCCTTCAGCTCTTCTTCGTTGACCAGACGCCCGGCTTCTTCATCGCGCACCAGTTTCAGCGCTTCCTTGACCTTGAGCTTGCGCGACTTCTTCTTGCCCTTGCCCATGTTGGCAAACAGCGATTGCAGCTGGTTGGTCATCTCTTCCATGCCCGGCGGCGTGGCGATTTCGATGCCGGAAACTTCGGCCACTTCGATCTCGATTTCCTTGTCGTCCAGCTGGCCTTCGCGCAGGCGCTTGCGGAACAGCTGACGCGTGTTGGAATCAGAGCTAGGCGCTTCTTCATTGCTGAAGCCCATGCGCGCCGGCGGCAGCAGTGCGTCGAGGATACGATCCTCGGCAGCGTCTTCGGCGCGGTGGCGCACGCGGGTCATTTCCTGCTCGCGGAGCATCTTGATCGCAGCGTCAGCCAGATCACGGATGATCGACTCGACGTCACGGCCGACATAGCCGACTTCGGTGAATTTGGTCGCTTCGACCTTGATGAACGGCGCATTGGCCAGTTTTGCCAGGCGACGGGCGATCTCGGTTTTACCGACACCGGTGGGGCCGATCATCAGGATGTTCTTCGGGGTCACCTCAACGCGCAGCTCTTCAGGCAGCTGCATGCGGCGCCAGCGGTTGCGCAGGGCAATCGCGACGGCGCGCTTGGCATCGTCCTGGCCGATGATATGGCGGTTGAGTTCGTGGACGATTTCGCGGGGAGTCATGGACATAATAATTGACGGTCCTCAAGCAGAAACAAGCCGTGGCACACGGGCCGCAACAGGCTTATTCAGCGAGATCCTGCTCCTCAATGGTCTGGGTGTGGTTGGTGAATACGCAGATGTCGCCGGCGATGCCGAGGGCGGTTTCGACGATCTCGCGCGCCGACAGATCGGTCTTTTTCAGCAGAGCGCTGGCTGCGGCCTGCGCGTAGGCGCCGCCGGAACCCATGGCGATCAGGCCATCTTCGGGTTCGACCACGTCACCGTTGCCGGTGATGATCAGCGAGGCGTCCTTGTTGGCGACCGCGAGCATCGCTTCGAGGCGGCTCAGGGAGCGGTCGGTGCGCCACTCTTTGGCAAGCTCGACGGCGGCGCGGATCAGGTGGCCCTGATGTTTCTCGAGCTGGCCTTCGAAACGTTCGAACAGGGTGAAGGCGTCAGCGGTGGCACCGGCAAAACCGGCGATGACCTGGCCGTGGTACAGGCGACGTACCTTTTTGGCGTTGCCTTTCATCACGGTGTTGCCGAGAGAAACCTGGCCGTCGCCGCCCATGACGACTTTGCCGTGGCGGCGGACTGAAACGATGGTGGTCAAGGGAAGAGTCTCCACGCAGCGGGGCGAAAATGCCTTATGCCCATTCATATGGGGGTGCTGGAGGGGATTTCAACCGCAGGGCGGGAGAGGGGACGAGCGGTGTCGCGCGAGGGTGCCAGACTCTGTGGCGAGGGAGCTTGCTCCCGCTCGGCTTCGCAGAAGTCGCAAACCCAGCGGATGCGGTCTGTCTGATGCACCGCATTTGCAGGGCTTGGGGGCGCTTCGCACCCCAGCGGGAGCAAGCTCCCTCGCCACAAAGTGAGCCGGACCCTGTACGCCCGGCGTGGGATCAGCGGCTCTGGCGTTGTTGTAACAACAGGTTGCTGAAGCCGGCGCCGGCCAGTTGTTTCTGGGCCGTGGTCAGTTGCTCGCGGTTGCTGAACGGGCCGACCAAAACGCGATACCAGGTTTCATCCTTGACCGTGCCGGACTCCACCGCCACGGCCTGGCCGAGCAGAATGATCTGCGCGCGCACCTTGTCGGCATCGGTCTCTTTGCGGAACGAGCCGGCCTGGAGGAAGAACTTGGTGACCGGCGCGGCCTTGCTCACTGGCGGCGCAGGCGGCGGAGTAATACCCGCCAGAGCTGCCTGCGCGCGCGCCGTGTCGATCTTCGCCGCTTCGGCCGGGGTCAGCGGCGTGGTCGGGATCGCCGGCACTTGCGGCGTCGGCAGGGTTTTCTCCGGCACCGCGTCCGGCGGCACGATCACTTCCGATTCCGGCAGCAAGGTGTAGAAGTCGTACTTCGGCTTCACCGGTTGCGTCGGGCTCGGCGGGGTCTTGTTGGCTTCGGCGATCTTCGACGCTTTCTGCTGCTGTTCGACTTTCTCGCGCTTGACCGTGTCGCTGCCCTTGCCCGGTTCCAGTTTCATCAGGAATACGATGAAGGCGCCGACGGTCAGGCCGATGGCCATCCACAGCCAGCCCGGAATCGGTTGTTTTGCCGGAGCCTGATAGCGGCTGGCGCCGCGTTTGGGTGCAGGTTTTTTCTTGGCGGCCAACTTACATACGCTCCAGAGTTTCCAGACCCAACAGCTCCAGGCCTTGCTTGAGGGTGCGACCGGTCAGTGCGGCAAGACGCAGACGGCTCTGCATCTGCGCCGGGGTGTCGGCGGCGAGGATCGGGCAGTTCTCGTAGAAGCTGGAGAACAGGCCGGCGACGTCGTACAGGTAGGTGCAAAGAATGTGCGGTGTGCCTTTCTCAGCGACGTTGTTCAACACTTCGCCGAATTGCGCCAGTTTCGCCGCCAGCTCAAGTTCGTGTTCCGCCTCGAGGACGATCTGGCCATCCACTTCGCTGAAGTCCTTGCCCAGTTTGCGGAACACGCCCGCCACGCGGGTGTAGGCGTAAAGCAGGTACGGCGCGGTGTTGCCTTCGAAATTCAGCATGAGGTCGAAATTGAAGCTGTAGTCGCTGGTGCGATGCTTGGACAGGTCGGCGTATTTCACCGCGCCGATGCCGACCACCTTGGCGATGTTGCGCAACTCGTTTTCGGCCAGGGTCGGGTTCTTCTCTTTCACCAGGTTGTAAGCGCGTTCCTGGGCTTCGGTCAGCAGGTCGATCAGCTTCACGGTGCCGCCGTCACGGGTCTTGAACGGACGGCCATCGGCGCCGTTCATGGTGCCGAAACCCATGTGCTCCATTTCCATCGGATGGGTGACGAAACCGGCCTTGCGCGCCACGGCGAAGACTTGCTGGAAATGCAGCGCCTGACGCTGATCGACGAAATACAAAGCGCGATCAGCCTTGAGCTTGCCGCTGCGGTAGCGCACGGCCGCCAGGTCAGTGGTGGCGTACAGGTAACCGCCGTCGGCCTTGACGATGATCACCGGCAGCGGGTCGCCATCGGCGTTCTTGAACTCGTCGAGGAACACGCACTGGGCGCCGTTGCTCTCGACCAGCATGCCGGCAGCCTTGAGGTCGTTGACCACATTGATCAGGTCGTCGTTGTAGGCGCTTTCGCCCATGACGTCGGCCATGGTCAGTTTGACGTTGAGCAGTTCGTAGATCTTCTGGCAGTGCGACAGCGAGATGTCCTTGAACCTGGTCCACAGTGCCAGGCATTCGGCATCGCCGGCCTGCAGCTTGACCACCAGGCCTCGGGCGCGGTCGGCGAATTCTTCGGACTCGTCGAAGCGCTGCTTGGCGGCGCGGTAGAAGTTTTCCAGGTCCGACAGCTCGTCGCTGGTGATCGGGTTTTCCTGCAGGTACGCCATCAGCATGCCGAACTGGGTGCCCCAGTCGCCGACGTGGTTCTGGCGGATCACTTCGTCACCGAGGAATTCCAGCACGCGGGCCACGCCGTCACCGATGATGGTCGAGCGCAAATGGCCGACGTGCATCTCTTTGGCCAAGTTCGGTGCCGACAGATCGACCACGGTGCGCTGCGCCGGGCCGGCCTTGCGTACGCCGACATGGGCATCGGCCAGCGCGGCGTCGAGACGCGCAGCCAGGGCCTGAGTGTTCTGGAAAAAATTGATGAAGCCCGGGCCGGCGATTTCGGCCTTGGTGACGTTCTCGTCGGCGGGCAGTGCGGCAATGATTTTCTCCGCCAGATCGCGCGGCTTCATGCCGGCTGGCTTGGCCAGCATCATGGCGATGTTGCTGGCGAAGTCGCCGTGGGTCTTGTCGCGGGCGTTCTCCACCTGGATCGCCGGCGTCAGGCCTTCAGGCAACACACCTTCGTTGACGAGTTGGGTGAGGGCTTGCTGGATCAGCTGGCGAATGGTGTCTTTCATGGTCTTCTCTTTCGACCGCAAGCGCGGCGGGCGCATCGATGCGCGGGTGGAAAAACTGGGCATTATCCGTTGCGAAGACGGGCTTGCCAACCTTAGCAGGCAGGATGTGGATATGTGGTGACAAAAAGTCCGCTTTCGCGAGCAGGCTCGCTCCCACAAGGTTTTGCGCAGGACACACAAGGTATGTGCGGCGCTGATCCCCTGTGGGAGCGAGCCTGCTCGCGAAAGCGATTTTCAGCTCAATACAAATCCACCGGATCAACATCCAGCGACCAGCGCACCGCCCGCCCGCTCGGCATCTGCTCCAGCACCAGCATCCAGCTGGCCAGCAATCGGTGCAGTGGCGCCCGCGCGGTCGCCTGCAACAACAGCTGCGCGCGATAACGCCCGGCCCGGCGCTCCATCGGCGCCGGCACCGGCCCGAGCAGTTCGATGCCGCTCAGGTTCAATTCGGCCAGCAAGCGCTCGGCCTCGCTGCACGCTTCATCGAGAAAGCCTTCCGCCTGCCCCGGCTTGTGCGCCTCGGCGCGCAACAAAGCCAGATGGGCAAAGGGCGGCAACCCGGCGGCGCGGCGTTCGCTCAAGGCCTGCTCGGCGAAGGCGAAATAACCCTGCTCGGTCAGTTGCACCAGTAAAGGATGGTCGGCCAAGTGGGTCTGGATGATCACCCTGCCCGGTTCCTCCGCCCGCCCGGCGCGCCCGGCGACCTGGACGATCAGTTGCGCCATGCGCTCGCTGGCGCGGAAGTCGCCGGAGAACAGGCCGCCATCGGCATCCAGAATCGACACCAGCGTCACCCGGGGGAAATGGTGCCCTTTGGCCAACATCTGCGTGCCGACCAGAATGCACGGCTGGCCTTTCTGAATCGTCGCGAACAGCTGATTCATCGCGTCCTTGCGCGAGGTGCTGTCGCGATCGACGCGCAATACCGGGTAATCAGGGAACAGAATCGCCAGACGCTCTTCGGCACGTTCGGTGCCAGCGCCGACCGGACGCAGATCGACCTTGCTGCACTTTGGGCACTGGCGCGGCGTGCGCTCGACGTTGCCGCAATGGTGGCACCGCAATTCGCCATAACGCTGATGGACGGTCATGCGCGCATCGCAGCGCGAGCACTCCGACATCCACCCGCAATCGTGACAGAGCAACGTCGGCGCGAATCCGCGGCGGTTGAGGAACACCAGCACCTGCTGGCCGTTGGCAAGGGTCTGGCCGATGGCTTGTTGCATCGGCCCGGAAATACCACTGTCGAGCGGACGGCTTTTCACGTCCAGACGCAGGAAGCGCGGTTGCTTGGCGCCGCCGGCGCGTTCGTTCAAGCGCAGCAGGCCATAGCGCCCGGTGTAGGCGTTGTGCAGACTCTCCAGCGACGGCGTGGCGGAACCGAGCACGATCGGGATGTTTTCCTGCCGCGCGCGCACCAGCGCCAGGTCGCGGGCGTGGTAGCGCAGACCTTCCTGCTGTTTATACGAGCCGTCATGCTCTTCATCGATGATGATCAGCCCGGGATTTTTCATTGGCGTGAACAGCGCCGAGCGAGTGCCGATAATAATGTCGGCCTCGCCATCGCGGGCGGCGAGCCACGCGTCGAGGCGTTCGCGGTCATTCACCGCCGAGTGCAACAGGGCAATGCGCGCGTTAAAGCGCTGTTCGAAGCGCGCCAGGGTCTGCGGGCCGAGGTTGATCTCCGGAATCAGCACCAAAGCCTGCTTGCCGGCTTCGAGGGTTTCGCGGATCAGTTGCAGATAGACTTCGGTCTTGCCGCTGCCGGTAACCCCGGCCAGGAGAAAGGCGTGGTAGCTGTCGAAGCCGGCGCGAATCGCTTCGTACGCCGCGCGTTGTTCGCTGTTGAGCGGCAGCTCCGGTTGCGCCAGCCAGTGCTCGTGGCGCGCGCCGGGGGCGTGGCGGCGGATCTCGACTTGCACCAGACCCTTGGCCAGCAGCAGGTCGAGGCTGTCCTTGCTCAGCATCAGTTTGCTCAGCAACTGATGAGCCACGCCGTGGGGATGCTGGGCCAGCGTGGTCAGCGCCTCGCGCTGGCGTGGCGCACGGGCGACCCGTGGGTCATCGACGCTGGCGCCGGGGGCCACCGACCAGAAGCGTTCCTGCCGGGCCTCGGCCAGCTCGCCCTGACGCAGCAGCACTGGCAAGGCCCAGTTCAAGGTGTCGCCAAGGCTGTGCTGGTAATACTGCGCTGTCCACAGGCACAGCTTGAACAGTGCTGGCGGCAGCGGCGATGTCGAGTCGAGGAGGGCCAGTGCCGGTTTGAGTTTTTCTGCCGGCACCTCGCTGGTGTCGGTGACTTCGACCAGAATCCCGATCATCTCGCGCCGGCCAAACGGTACCCGCAGGCGCATGCCCGGCTGCAATTGCTCGCGCCGCACCCCGGCCGGCGCCCGGTAATCGAACAGGCGGCGCAAGGGCGAAGGCAGGGCAAGGCGCAGAATGGCGTCGGGCACGCGGGGGGATCTCGATACGCAGAATGATCGGATATGCATGACCTGTGGGAGCGAGCCTGCTCGCGAAGGCGGTGGATCAGGCAACACATGTGTCGACTGCCATGGCGGCTTCGCGAGCAGGCTCGCTCCCACAGGGAAAGCGTTCAAGGCCGGGAGCCTAGCAGACGGTCGGTCTCGGTGACAGCTTGCGTGTTTGAAAAGGTCTGGTAGAATCCGCGGCCTAATTACGTGCGGTATTCAACAATAGTGTTGGGTGGCGGCACGCTAGCCTGAGGAAGACACCATGAAAGCCGATATCCATCCGAACTACCCGGAAATTGCTGTTACCTGCAGCTGCGGTAACAAGTTCGAAACTCGTTCGACCTACGGCAAAGCCCTGGCGATCGACGTTTGCAACGAATGCCACCCGTTCTACACCGGTAAGCAGAAGACTCTGGACACCGGCGGCCGTGTGCAGAAGTTCGCAGACCGTTTCGCTACTTTCGGCGTCGGCAAAAAAGCCTGAGGCTGATCATTTTGGAAGGTCGCTTCGACTTCTCCAGACTGATGAAAAAGGCGTCCCTTGCGGGCGCCTTTTTTGTGTCTGCGATTTGGCTGTCCGCCGCCCAGGCCTTTTGTCCGACCCCTGCGGGGCTGGCCAGCGTCAGCGTGCAGCGGGTGGTCGATGGCGACACCCTGCGCCTGAGCGACGGCCGCAGCGTGCGCATGATCGGCCTCAACACGCCGGAGCTGGGCAAGCAGGGCCGCAGCGACGAACCCTTCGCCGTGGCGGCGCGCAAACGCCTGCAAGCGCTGGTCGATGACAGCGGCGGCCGTGTCGGTCTGCGACCCGGCAAGCAGGCCAAAGACCATTACGGGCGTACGCTTGCGCATGTCTACAGCGTCAGCGGTGCCAATCTCGAAGCGCAAATGCTTGCCGATGGCTTGGGCTTTCAGGTTGCCGTGGCGCCGAACGTCGATCTGCTCGCCTGCCAGCAGACCGCCGAACGCAGCGCACGACAAGCCGGACTCGGCGTCTGGCGGCAATCGCCGGTGCTCAAAGCGCCACAGATTCAGCGATCCGGTTTCGCCATAGTCAGCGGTCGGGTGAGCAAGGTGCAGCGCAATCGCGGCGGAATCTGGATCGAGTTGCAGGACGCGCTTGTATTGCGGGTTGCACCCAATCTGCTTGAACAATTCGACAGTGCCCGCTTGCAGGCGCTGAAGGGTAAGCAAATCGAGGCGCGCGGGTGGGTGATAGACCGATCCCGGCGCGGTGGATCGCAAAAAGGTCAGCCGCGCTGGTTGTTGCCACTGACCGATCCTTCGATGCTGCACGTGCCGCGCTGAAGAAAAAATTGTAGACATTTTCCGTGTTGATTGTGAACAGTCCAGCCCTTGTGCGCCGTGGCTCTTGGCCCAAAGTCGTAGGGCAGGGCGCTTGACAGCAGTGACTGCCCAGTCTTGTGGGGACTTTGCGAGGCGCGTATCCTCGCTGACCAGTCTGTCCAACAGTAAAAAAGCGGAATGCCAAAATGTCTGATCTGAAAACTGCCGCTCTCGAATATCACGCCAATCCTCGTCCGGGGAAGCTGAGTGTCGAGCTCACCAAGGCCACTGCTACCGCCCGCGACCTGTCGCTGGCCTACAGCCCCGGCGTAGCCGAACCAGTGCGCGAGATCGCTCGCGATCCTGAACTGGCCTACAAATACACCGGCAAGGGCAACCTGGTGGCAGTCATTTCCGATGGCACCGCGATTCTCGGCCTGGGCAACCTCGGCCCATTGGCTTCCAAGCCTGTCATGGAAGGTAAAGGCGTGCTGTTCAAGCGCTTCGCCGGCATCGACGTGTTCGACATCGAAGTCGACTCGGAAAGCCCGCAAGCCTTCATCGACACCGTCAAGCGTATCTCGATCACCTTCGGTGGCATCAACCTGGAAGACATCAAGGCGCCTGAGTGCTTTGAGATCGAACGTGCTCTGATCGAGCAGTGCGATATTCCGGTGTTCCACGATGACCAGCACGGCACCGCGATCGTGACCGCTGCCGGCATGATCAACGCCCTGGAAATCGCTGGCAAAACCCTGCAGGACGCGAAGATCGTCTGCCTCGGCGCCGGCGCTGCCGCCATCTCCTGCATGAAACTGCTGGTGAGCATGGGCGCTCGCATCGAAAACATCTTCATGGTTGACCGTACCGGCGTGATCCACTCCGGCCGTGACGACCTGAACCAGTACAAAGCCGTGTTCGCCCACGCCACCGAGAAACGCACCCTGGCTGACGCACTGGCAGGCGCTGACGTGTTCGTCGGTCTGTCCGGCCCGAACCTGCTGAGCGCTGAAGGCTTGCTGTCGATGGCGGCCAACCCGATCGTGTTCGCCTGCTCGAACCCGGATCCGGAAATCTCCCCGGAACTGGCGCACGCTACCCGTAGCGACGTGATCATGGCCACCGGCCGTTCGGACTACCCGAACCAGGTCAACAACGTACTGGGCTTCCCGTTCATCTTCCGTGGTGCCCTGGACGTTCGCGCCAAGCGCATCAACGAAGAAATGAAAGTTGCTGCGGCCAATGCCCTGCGCGAACTGGCCAAACTGCCAGTACCGCAGGAAGTCTGCGACGCCTACGGCGGCATCAAACTGGAATTCGGCCGTGAGTACATCATTCCGAAACCAATGGACAAACGCCTGATCACCCTGATCTCCGACGCCGTGGCCAAGGCCGCGATCGAGACTGGCGTGGCCACCCTGCCGTATCCGAAGAACTACCCGCTGAAAAGCGTGGATGACGTGTTCAACGGTTAAAAGCAGCCGCCCATAAAAAACCCAGCCTGTGCTGGGTTTTTTTATGGGCTGCAAGCTGCAAGCTGCAAGCTGCAAGCTGCAAGCTGCAAGCTACAAGCTACAAGCTACAAGCTGCAAGCGTGCATCGTTCGCGCTTTTGCTTGCCGCTGGTAGCTTGGCGCTTGCAGCTGCTCCCCTAGAACAGGTCGATCGGCGCCTGTTCATCCGCCGGCAGCGGGCTGCCCGGCAGGGTGCCGTTGCCCAGCTCGTTCACCGACGGCGGCGTGTCTTCAGCCTTGAACAGTTCGAAGTAGGCCCCCGGCGTGCTCGGCGTCGCGGCGCGGCCACTGACCGGATCCACCCGGAGGCTGAGCAGGCCTTCCGGCTCAGGCTGGACATGCGGCGGCTTGTCTTTCAGCGCGGCGGACATGTAATTCATCCAGATCGGCAGCGCCACAGTACCGCCAAACTCGCGGCGGCCGAGGCTTTCCGGCTGGTCGAAGCCAGTCCACACCGTGGTCACGTAATCGGCGTTATAGCCGGAGAACCAGGCATCTTTCGATTCGTTGGTGGTACCGGTCTTGCCGGCGATGTCGCTGCGGCCCATGGCCAGTGCGCGACGGCCGGTACCGAGTTTGATCACATCCTGAAGCATGCTGTTGAGGATGTAAGTGGTACGCCCATCGACAATCCGCTCGGCCACGGCTGGCGCTTGCGGCACCGCCGGGTTGCCCGGGGCTTCACCGGCAACCGGTGCGGCATTGACCGTGAACGATTCGGTGGCTGGCGCGGCGATGCCATCGGTCGCCGAACCGCCCTGCGGCACGGTCGGCGGGTTGGCGACGAACAACGTGTCACCGTTACGGCTTTCGATCTTGTCGATGATGTACGGGGTGATCTTGTAGCCGCCGTTGGCAAAGGTGCTCCAGCCAGTGGCGATTTCCATCGGCGTCAGCGTCGCGGTGCCGAGTGCCAGCGACAGGTTCGGCGGCAGGTCCTGCTTGTTGAAACCGAAGCGGGTGATGTAATCGATGGTCTTGCCCACGCCCATGGCCTGCAGCAAGCGGATCGACACCAGGTTGCGCGACTTGTACAGCGCTTCACGCAGGCGGATCGGGCCGAGGAAGGTGTTGGTATCGTTCTTCGGGCGCCAGACCTTGTCCAGGTATTCGTCGACGAATACGATCGGCGCATCGTTGACCAGGCTCGCGGCGGTGTAGCCGTTATCCAGCGCGGCGCTGTAAACGAACGGCTTGAAGCTCGAACCCGGCTGACGCTTGGCCTGCAGGGCACGGTTGTAGTTGCTCTGCTCGAAGGCAAAACCGCCCACCAGCGAACGGATCGCACCGTTCTGCGGATCCAGCGACACCAGCGCGCCCTGGGCCTGCGGTATCTGACTGAATTTCAGCGAGTTGTCTGTCTGCCGCTGCACGCGGATCAGATCACCAACCTGGGCGACATCCGCCGGCTGACGCGGGTTGGCACCCATGCTGTTGGTATTGAGGAACGGCCGCGCCCATTTCATCGTGTCCCAGGCAACGTGCTCTTCACCGGTGCGGGTCAGGACCTGCAGGCCGTTCTTGTCGACCTGAGTGACGATGGCCGGTTCGAGGCTGCTGATGGTGCGTTGTTTGGTCAGTTCGCTGGCCCAGGCTTCGCGGGTCTTGCCCGGCAAGCGCGACTCGGGGCCACGGTAGCCGTGGCGCTGGTCGTAGGTCATCAGGCCTTCGTGCAGCGCGGTATTGGCCATTTCCTGCAGGTTGCTCGGCACCGTGGTGGTAACGCGGAAACCTTCGGTGTAAGCGTCGCTGCCATAACGGCCGACCATTTCGGCACGGGCCATTTCGGCGATGTACGGTGCGTTCACTTCCGGGGTCGGCACGTGGTAGCTGGCGTTCAGCGGCTCGTTGATCGCCGCGGTGTAGTCGGCCTCGCTGATCTTGCCCAGCTTGTACATGCGCCCGAGGATCCAGTCGCGGCGTTCTTTACTGCGCGCCGGGTTGGCAAGCGGGTTGAAGCGCGACGGTGCCTTCGGCAGGCCGGCGATCATCGCCATCTGCGCCAGGCTGACGTCACGGATCGATTTGCCGTAATAGACCTGCGCCGCGGCTTCGATGCCGTAGGCGCGGTTGCCCAGGTAGATCTTGTTGACGTACAGCTCAAGGATCTCGTCCTTGGTCAGCTGCCGCTCGATCTGCAGAGCCAGGAGAATTTCCGTGGTTTTACGCGAGAAGCTGCGCTCGCTGGTGAGGAAGAAGTTCTTCGCCACCTGCATGGTGATGGTGCTGCCGCCGGACTGAATGTGTCCGCTTTTGACCAATTGGGTCGCCGCGCGCATCAGGCTGCTCGGGTCGACACCGTAGTGGTTGGCAAAATTATCGTCTTCAGCACTTAGTAACGCATTAATGAAATTGGGCGGAATGTCGGCGAAACGGATCGGTGTGCGGCGCATTTCGCCAAATTCTGCGATCAACTTGTTGTCGCTGCTGTAGACCCGCAGAGGAATCTGCAACTGAATGCTTCTCAGCGCCTCCACAGACGGCAAACCCGGACTAAGGTAAAGAAAGGCGCCGCTGAGACCTAAGAGCAGTCCGCAGAAAACGGCGACGATGGACCAACCGAAAAATTTCAGCAGACGAATCAAGGCTTTTGGACATCCAGGGCAAAGAATGAATTTGGCACGGGGCTGCGGTTACACACAAAGCCATCCGCGCGGGCAGTAAAAAGCGGAAAAAATCGCTGGGCATTATAAGCACTTTTCCGTCGGGGGCGTCATTGGCGCTTCTGTCAAGACGGGGGTGAAGGAACGCAATGCGTATTACAGAGTCCGTAACTCACGGAAAGTCATAGGGAATTGGTAGTGCTGGGACTCTTCAATAAAAAGACCAATGCGTTACTGGGGATCGACATCAGCTCCACGTCGGTGAAGCTGCTGGAACTGAGTCGTCAGGGCGAGCGCTACCGGGTCGAGGCCTACGCGGTAGAGCCGTTGCCGGCCAACGCCGTGGTCGAAAAGAACATCGCCGAACTGGAGGGTGTCGGCCAGGCGCTCAGCCGGTTGCTGGTCAAGGCACGCACCGGGTGCAAGAGCGTGGCGGTGGCGGTAGCCGGTTCGGCGGTGATCACCAAGGTCATCGAAATGGACGCCGGGCTGTCCGACGATGAACTGGAAAACCAGCTCAAGATCGAGGCCGATCAATACATTCCCTATCCGCTGGACGAGGTCGCCATCGACTTCGAAGTCCAGGGCGTCTCGCCGCGCAACCCGGAACGGGTCAACGTGCTGCTCGCCGCCTGTCGCAAGGAAAACGTCGAGGTGCGCGAGGCGGCGCTGGCGCTCGCCGGCCTGACTGCACGGGTGGTGGATGTCGAGGCCTACGCGTTGGAGCGCTCGTTCGGGCTGCTGGCGACGCATCTGGCTGCTTCCCAGGAGCGCCTGACCGTGGCGGTGGTCGACATCGGCGCGACGATGACCACCCTCAGCGTCCTGCATAACGGCAAGATCATCTATACCCGCGAGCAACTCTTTGGCGGGCGTCAGCTCACCGAAGAAATCCAGCGCCGCTATGGCCTCACTGTCGAGCAGGCGGGCCTGGCGAAAAAGCAGGGCGGCCTGCCTGACGATTACGTGACCGAAGTCCTGCAGCCATTTCGCGAGGCACTGGTGCAGCAGGTTTCGCGTTCGCTGCAGTTCTTCTTCGCCTCTGGCCAGTACAACGCCGTCGACCATATCCTGCTGGCCGGCGGCACGGCCTCTGTACCCGGGCTGGATCGCCTGATCGAACAGCGCCTGAACACGCCGACCCAGGTCGCCAACCCGTTTGCCGACATGGCGCTGGGCAGCAAGGTCAACGCCGGTGCGCTGGCCAGTGATGCGCCCGCATTGATGATCGCCTGCGGGCTCGCGCTCAGGAGTTTCGACTGATGGCGCGGATCAATCTTCTCCCCTGGCGCGAGGAGCGTCGCGAAGAACGGCGCAAACGCTTCCTGCTGGTGTTGATCGGCGTGCTGGCCGGCTCGATCGGTGCGGTGCTGATCGCCGATCAGATCATCAGCGCGGCCATCGAGCGGCAGATGGCGCGCAACGATTACATCGGCAAACAGATTGCCGTGGTCGACGAACGCATCAAGCAGATCAGCGAACTCAAGGCGCGCCGCCAGCAACTGGTCGAGCGTATGCGCATCATCCAGGACCTGCAGGGCAACCGGCAGATCAGTGGGCGGGTATTCGATCAACTGGCGCGTACGTTGCCGGACGGTGTGTATTTCACCGATGTGAAAATGGCCGGCAAGACCCTGTCCATCAGTGGCGCGGCGGAGTCGAACAACCGGGTTTCCGAGCTCATGCGCAATCTCGACGCGTCCGACTGGTTCGACGCGCCGAGCCTGAATGAGGTCAAGGCGACCAGTGCCGATCAGGTCGAGCAGGCCAACGTCTTCCAGCTGACCGTTCGACAGACCCAGCCCAAGGTTCTGGAGGACGAGCAATGAATGCCTCCGAATGGCTGGAAAGCCTGCGCAACATCGATTTCAACGACCTCGACACCAGCAACATGGGTTCCTGGCCGCCGGCGGTGAAAACCTTGTGCGGTGCGTTGGTGATGGCGTTGATCCTCGCGCTCGGCTATTACTTTTTCATCAGCGATATGGAAAATCAGCTCGACCTCAAGCGCGAGGAGGAAGTCACGCTCAAGGAGCAATTCGCCAGCAAGGCGCGGCTATCGGCAAATCTTGAGCTGTACACCCAGCAGATGAAGGAAATGGAAAACACCTTCGGCGTGCTGCTGCGGCAACTGCCCAGCGACACCGAAGTGCCGGGCTTGCTTGAAGACATCACTCGCACCGGTCTGGGCAGCGGTCTGGAATTCGAAGAGATCAAACTGCTGCCGGAAGTGACCCAGCCGTTCTATATCGAGCTGCCGATCCAGATCACCGTGACCGGCGCCTATCACGACCTGGCAACGTTCGTCAGCGGCGTCGCCGGACTGCCACGCATCGTTACCCTGCACGATTTTGAACTGGCGCCGGCCAACCCCGAAGGCGGGCCGAAGCTGCGCATGAGCATCCTCGCCAAGACGTATCGCTACAACGACAAGGGGCTGGAAAAATGACCCCGATTCGTTATCTCGTCCTGCTCATGGCGCTGGCATTGGGCGGCTGCGGTGGCGGCGATGACTTCAGCGACCTCGACGCTTACCTCAACGAAGTCCGCCTGCGCCCGGCGGGCAAGATTGAACCAACGCCAACATTCCGGTCTTACCCCACATTCACTTACAGCGCCGCCAATCTGCGCAGCCCGTTTTCGCGGCAGGCACGGGTTGATCTGGCGGGGCAGAAGCACGGCTCGCGCAACGTCAAACCCGACCCCAACCGGGTCAAGCAATACCTTGAAGGGTTCAATATCGAGCAGTTCGAAATGGTCGGCACGATCGCCAACGCCTCCGGATCGTTTGCGCTGCTGCGCGGCGCGGGCGGGGTGCATCGCCTGAAGGTCGGCGACTATCTGGGCCGCAACGATGGCCGCATCGTCGCCATCAGCGCCACTCAGGTCGATGTCGTCGAGATCGTGCCCGACGGCGCCGGCGCCTGGCTGGAGCGGCCCCGCACCATTCCTTTGAAAGAGCACTCATAGTGGAAGTCGAACAATGAACAGGATTTTCTCCACCCTCGGTTTTTCGCTATGGATAGCGCTGGTGTCACCGATGGTAATGGCGGCCAATCTGAAAGCGCTGGATGTTGCCGCGCTGCCGGGTGACCGCGTCGAACTGAAGCTGTCGTTCGACGGCTCGCCACCCCAGCCCAAGGGCTACACGACCGAGTCGCCCGCGCGTATTGCACTGGATCTGCCGGGGGTGACCAGCCAGCTGGCCAACAGAAATCTTGATCTGGGCAGCGGCAATGCGCGCACGGCCACGGTGGCCGAAGCCAAGGATCGCACGCGGCTGATTGTCAGCCTGACGCAATTGGCGCCATACAGCACGCGGGTCGAAGGCAATAATCTGTTCGTGGTGGTTGGTCAGGGCGCCTCCGCGACCGCGCCGCGCCCGGCCGCCGTTGCACCACGTGCCGCCCCGGCCGCTGCGGCGCCCGCGAAATCTTCTGTGCCGCGCAGCCGGGCGATTCGCGGCGTCGATTTCCAGCGCGGTACCGAGGGCGAAGGCAACGTGGTCATCGATCTCTCTGATCCGACCATCGCCCCGGATATCCAGGAACACGACGGCAAGATCATCCTCAGCTTCGCCCGCACCCAATTGCCGGAAAAGCTGCGCGTGCGCCTCGACGTCAAGGACTTCGCCACCCCGGTGCAGTTCGTCAACGCAGCGCTCACCGGCGATCGCACCGTGATCAGTGTCGAGCCCAGCGGCACCTTCGACTATTCGACCTTCCAGACTGATAACAAGCTCACGGTGAGCGTTCGCCCGATGAGTGTCGACGATCTGCAAAAGCGCAATGCCGACCGTCAGGCCTATGTCGGCGACAAGCTGTCGCTGAATTTTCAGGACATCGACGTACGCTCGGTGCTGCAACTGATCGCGGACTTCACCAACCTCAACCTCGTGGCAAGCGACACGGTGCAGGGCGGCATCACGTTGCGCCTGCAGAACGTGCCGTGGGATCAGGCACTGGATCTGGTGTTGAAAACCAAAGGTCTGGATAAACGCAAGATCGGCAACGTGCTACTGGTGGCGCCGGCCGATGAAATTGCCGCCCGCGAGCGCCAGGAACTGGAGTCGCAGAAGCAGATCGCCGAGCTGGCGCCATTGCGTCGCGAGCTGCTGCAAGTCAATTACGCCAAGGCTGCGGACATTGCCAAACTGTTCCAGTCGGTGACCAGTGCCGAGGCCAAGGTCGACGAGCGCGGTTCGATCACTGTCGATGAGCGGACCAACAACATCATTGCCTACCAGACCCAGGATCGCCTCGACGAATTACGGCGGATCGTCGCGCAGCTGGATATTCCGGTACGTCAGGTGATGATCGAGGCGCGCATCGTCGAGGCCAACGTCGATTACGACAAGAGCCTCGGCGTACGCTGGGGCGGCTCGGTGCAGAACAAGGGCAACTGGAACGCCTCCGGGGTCAACGGCTCATCGAGCACCATTGGTACGCCGGGCAGCACCAGCACCAACTCGCCCTTCGTCGACATGGGCACGGTCAACAATACCTCCGGGATCGGTATCGCATTCATCACCGACAACGTGTTGCTGGACCTGGAACTGACGGCGATGGAAAAGACCGGCAACGGCGAGATCGTCTCGCAGCCGAAGGTGGTCACCTCGGACAAGGAAACCGCGAAGATCCTCAAAGGCACCGAGATACCGTATCAGGAGGCCAGCTCCAGTGGCGCGACCTCGGTGTCGTTCAAGGAGGCTTCGCTGTCGCTGGAAGTCACTCCGCAGATCACGCCTGACAACCGCATCATCATGGAGGTCAAGGTCACCAAGGATGAGCCCGACTACCTGAACAAAGTGCAGGATGTACCGCCGATCAAGAAAAACGAGGTCAACGCCAAAGTGCTGGTGAATGACGGCGAGACCATCGTAATCGGCGGTGTTTTTTCAAATACTCAGAGCAAGGTTGTAGATAAGGTGCCATTTCTTGGCGATGTGCCGTATCTTGGCCGCCTTTTCCGGCGTGATGTGGTTTCGGAGAAAAAATCCGAGCTGCTGGTATTTCTCACTCCGCGTATCATGAATAACCAGGCGATTGCTGTGAGTCGTTGATTCTGTGCGAAATTTGATTCTTGTAGGACCGATGGGGGCTGGAAAAAGCACCATCGGCCGATTACTGGCCAAAGAGCTGCGCCTGCCGTTCAAGGATTCCGACAAGGAAATTGAACTGCGTACGGGCGCCAATATCCCGTGGATCTTCGACAAGGAAGGCGAGCCCGGCTTTCGTGACCGTGAGCAGGCGATGATCGCAGAGCTGTGCGCGTTCGACGGCGTGGTGCTGGCGACCGGTGGCGGCGCCGTGATGCGCGATGCCAACCGCAAGGCCCTGCACGAGGGCGGGCGCGTCGTGTATCTGCACGCCTCCGTCGAGCAGCAGGTCGGCCGCACCTCTCGCGACCGCAACCGGCCGTTGCTGCGCACCGCCAATCCGGAGAAAACCCTGCGTGACCTGCTGGCGATCCGTGATCCGCTCTATCGGGAAATCGCCGATCTGGTGGTGGAAACCGACGAGCGGCCACCGCGCATGGTCGTGCTCGATATTCTCGACCGCCTGCAGCAACTTCCGCCCCGTTAAAGCGCCGCACGAAATGCGCTATCCTCGGCGACCTGTAATGGCCGCCAAGGGTTGTGGCGGATGGCGTGCGAGTGGCGTCACACCAGCACATGCCGTGAACATTCGATAATTCCAGGCAGGACGCCTGCTTCATCTTCATCGTGGGGACACATGCAGACACTCAAGGTCGACCTAGGCGAGCGCAGCTACCCGATTCACATTGGCGAAGGATTACTGGACCAGCCTGAACTGCTGGCCCCGCATATCCACGGGCGGCAAGTGGCAATCATCTCCAACGAGACCGTTGCGCCGCTCTATCTCGAACGTCTGACCCGCAGCCTGGCGCAGTTCTCTGTGGTTTCCGTGGTGCTGCCCGACGGCGAAGCCTTCAAGAATTGGGAAACTCTGCAACTGATCTTCGACGGCCTGCTGACCGCCCGTCATGACCGTCGCACCACGGTGATCGCCCTGGGCGGCGGTGTGATCGGCGACATGGCCGGTTTCGCGGCCGCCTGCTACCAGCGCGGCGTCGATTTCATCCAGATTCCTACCACGCTGCTGTCCCAGGTCGATTCGTCGGTGGGCGGCAAGACCGGGATCAACCATCCGCTGGGCAAGAACATGGTCGGCGCGTTCTATCAGCCGAACGTGGTGCTGATCGATACCGCGTCCCTGAAAACCCTGCCAGCGCGCGAGCTGTCGGCCGGTTTGGCGGAAGTCATCAAGTACGGTCTGATCTGCGACGAGCCGTTCCTGACCTGGCTCGAAGACAACGTCGACGCCCTGCGTGCGCTGGATCAAACGGCCCTGACCTATGCCATCGAGCGCTCCTGCGCCGCCAAGGCTGCAGTGGTCGGCGCCGACGAGAAGGAAACCGGCGTACGGGCCACGCTCAATCTCGGCCACACCTTTGGCCACGCCATCGAAACCCACATGGGCTATGGTGTCTGGTTGCATGGCGAAGCGGTCGCCGCTGGCACCGTGATGGCGCTGGAAATGTCCGCGCGCCTGGGCTGGATCAGTGAGCAGGAGCGCGATCGCGGCATTCGCCTGTTCCAGCGTGCCGGTCTGCCGGTGGTTCCGCCGGAAGAGATGACCGAAGCCGATTTTCTTGAACACATGGCAATTGACAAAAAAGTGATCGACGGTCGCTTGCGCCTGGTGCTGCTGCGCCGGATGGGCGAAGCGGTGGTGACCGACGATTATCCGAAAGAGGTTCTACAGGCCACGCTGGGAGCGGATTACCGCGCTCTGGCTCAGCTTAAAGGTTAATAAGATTCCGATGACTAGTTTGCATGCCGACGAGGCGTTCCTCGGCCATTTCCAGTTAAGTCACGACCCTTTCGCACCGCGGGTGCCGGGCTTCAAATTTTTCCCGGCCCAGCGCAAGCCGGTGCTGGGTCAGTTGCATCATCTGGCGCGTTACAGCCAGTTGCTGCTGGTGGTCACCGGCCCGCAGGGCAGCGGCAAGACCCTGCTGCGTCAGGCGCTGGTTGCCAGTACCAACAAGCAATCGGTGCAGAGCGTCGTCGTTTCCGCCCGTGGCGCCGGCGATGCAGCCGGTGTGCTGCGCCAGATCGCCCAGGCGCTGGACGTGGCCCAGGCCGAAGTCGGTGCGATCCTCGATCAGGTCGTGCAGCTGGCGCTGACCGGTCAGGAAGTCTATCTGCTGGTGGACGATGCCGAGCAGCTCGACGAGTCCGCGCTTGAAGCCTTGATGGCGCTGGGCGCCGGCGCGCCGGAAGGCCGCCCGCATGTGTTCCTGTTCGGTGAGTCGTCGCTGATCGCGCAGCTCGAGGCTTTGCACCTCGAGGAAGAGCGCTTCCACGTCATCGAATTGCAGCCGTACACCGAAGAAGAAACCCGCGAGTATCTCGACCAGCGGCTAGAAGGCGCGGGCCGGGGTGTCGAACTTTTCACCGCGGATCAGATCTCTGATATTCACGAAAGCTCCGAGGGTTGGCCGGGCAACATCAACCAGGTTGCTCGCGATGCTCTGATCGAAGTCATGATTGCCAGCCGCTCTGCGGTCAAGCGTCCAAGTATGGGGTTCAACATGCCGAAGAAACACGTATTGGCGATTTCCGCCGTCGTTGTGGTCGCGGTCGCTGCCGCCTGGCTGATGCCGGGTCGCAACAAGGCACCGACCACCGGTGCGCCGGCCAACGAGCAGGCGCAACTGCCCTTGGGCCAGGGTACGCCGCAAGCGGGTGGCGCACCGTCCGTCGAATTCAACGGCAATACCCAGCCGATGCCGCTGCCATTGGTCGGCAACTCGCAGCCGGTAATGCGCGGTCCGCTGGCTGAAGCCGCGGGTGGTATCACTGAAGGCGACGACGGTGTGCCGGTTGAAGGCTCCAGCAACACGCCGCCGACCGTGACCACCACTGCGCCACCGGCGGGCGTTCAGGCCGGCCCTGCACCGACCCCGGTTCCAGTTCCGGCACCGAAGCCGACCCCGGCGCCGACTCAGGTCGCTACCGCCAAACCTGCTCCTGTTCCGGCAGCTCCAGCAGCGAAACCGGCTCCGGCGCCTGCCAAGCCTGTTGCCGCCGCCAAACCGGCCGAGAAGCCGGTCACCGTCGCCAAGGCTGCCGGTGGCAGCTGGTACGCCGGTCAGCCGACCAGCAACTACGTGGTGCAGATCCTTGGTACCAGCTCCGAAGCGACCGCGCAAAACTTCGTCAAGGAACAGGGCGGCGAGTACCGTTATTTCAAGAAAGTCCTCAACGGCAAGCCTCTCTACGTGATCACCTACGGCAACTTCGCCAATCGTGATGCAGCCGTTTCTGCCATCAAGGCCTTGCCAGCGAAGGTTCAGGCTGGTAAACCTTGGCCTCGCACTGTCGCCAGCGTCCAACAGGAACTGGCAACAACTCGCTGAAGATTCGGCGGCCTTACCCAGGCCGCCTCTCCAAGCACCTCAAAATTTCTACAAGTGCGCGCCGCCCTTACGGGTCGCGTGCCTTGTGGTGTCTGCGTCACAGTAGTCTTTGAGTCGTTGCGGTCAAAACTAAAAAAGTTTTGACTAGCACAGCAGATCGCTTTAAACCTTTCACAAATGCGACATGAATTTGCGACATTTCGTCGTCAAATTTGTGAGCCTCTGTGTCGCTGTGTACAATGACCACCCTTTTGCCCCCGCTAAGCCGGCGTACGTTCGGCGCGAGATGCAAGTGGTTGAATTGAAAAGAAATTTGCCTCGAAAAGAGGCAGCCTGGTGAGAAAGTGTCTATGAAAGCAGGTCTGTACCAACCAGATGAATTCAAGGATAACTGCGGTTTCGGCCTGATAGCCCATATGCAGGGCGAACCCAGTCATACCCTTTTGCAAACGGCCATCGAGGCCCTGACCTGCATGACCCACCGCGGTGGGATTAATGCCGACGGCAAGACCGGTGACGGTTGCGGTCTGCTGATTCAAAAGCCCGACGCGTTCCTGCGTGCCATTGCCCAGGAAACCTTCAGCGTCGAGCTGCCCAAGCAATATGCCGTGGGCATGGTCTTCTTCAATCAGGATCCGGCCAAGGCCGAAGCCGCTCGCGAGAACATGAACCGCGAGATCCTGGCCGAAGGCCTGCAATTGATCGGCTGGCGTAAAGTGCCGATCGACACCAGCGTCCTCGGCCGCCTGGCCCTTGAGCGCCTGCCACAGATCGAGCAGGTGTACATCGGCGGCGAAGGCCTGAGCGATCAGGACATGGCGGTCAAGCTGTTCAGCGCCCGTCGTCGTTCGTCGGTGGCCAACGCCGCCGACACCGACCACTACATCTGCAGCTTTTCCCACAAGACCATCATCTATAAAGGCCTGATGATGCCGGCCGACCTGGCCGCGTTTTATCCGGACCTGAGTGACGAGCGCCTGCAAACCGCGATCTGCGTGTTCCACCAGCGCTTCTCCACCAACACCCTGCCGAAATGGCCGCTGGCCCAGCCATTCCGCTTCCTCGCCCATAACGGCGAGATCAACACCATCACCGGCAACCGCAACTGGGCCCAGGCCCGTCGCACCAAGTTCACCAACGATCTGATGGATCTGGAAGAACTCGGCCCGCTGGTCAACCGTGTCGGTTCCGACTCCTCGAGCATGGACAACATGCTTGAGCTGATGGTCACCGGCGGCATCGACCTGTTCCGTGGCGTGCGGATGATCATTCCGCCAGCGTGGCAGAACGTCGAAACCATGGACCCGGATCTGCGTGCGTTCTACGAGTACAACTCGATGCACATGGAGCCGTGGGACGGCCCGGCCGGCGTGGTCATGACCGACGGTCGTTATGCGGTGTGCCTGCTCGACCGTAACGGTCTGCGTCCGGCGCGCTGGGTCACCACCAAGAACGGTTTCATCACATTGGCGTCGGAAATCGGCGTGTGGAACTACCAGCCTGAAGACGTGCTCGCCAAGGGCCGCGTCGGGCCGGGTCAGATCTTCGCCGTGGACACCGAAACCGGGCAGATCCTCGACACCGATGCGATCGACAACCGTCTGAAATCCCGTCATCCGTACAAGCAATGGCTGCGCAAGAATGCCCTGCGCATTCAGGCGACCATGGAAGACAACGACCACGGTTCGGCTTTCTACGACGTCGATCAGCTCAAGCAATACATGAAGATGTATCAGGTCACGTTCGAAGAGCGTGATCAGGTGCTGCGTCCGCTCGGCGAGCAAGGTTACGAAGCCGTGGGCTCGATGGGCGACGACACGCCGATGGCCGTGCTGTCCCAGCGTGTGCGCACGCCGTACGACTATTTCCGTCAGCAGTTCGCGCAGGTGACCAACCCGCCGATCGACCCGCTGCGCGAAGCGATCGTGATGTCGCTGGAAATCTGCCTCGGTGCCGAGCGCAACATTTTCCAGGAGTCGCCGGAACACGCCTCGCGCGTGATCCTCAGCTCGCCGGTGATTTCGCCGGCCAAGTGGCGCTCGCTGATGAACCTCGACCGTCCGGGTTTCGAACGGGCGATCATCGACCTCAACTACGACGAAAGCCTCGGCCTCGAAGCGGCGATCCGCAATGTTGCCGATCAGGCTGAAGAAGCCGTGCGCGCCGGGCGTACCCAGATCGTCCTGAGCGACCGTCATATCGCGCCGGGCAAGCTGCCGATCCACGCCTCGCTGGCGACCGGTGCAGTGCACCACCGTCTGACCGAAAAAGGCTTGCGTTGCGATTCCAACATCCTCGTGGAAACCGCCACCGCCCGTGACCCGCATCACTTCGCCGTGCTGATCGGTTTCGGCGCCTCGGCTGTCTATCCGTTCCTGGCCTACGAAGTGCTGGGCGACCTGATCCGTACCGGTGAAGTACTGGGCGACCTCTACGAGGTGTTCAAGAACTACCGCAAGGGCATCACCAAAGGCCTGCTGAAGATCCTGTCGAAGATGGGTATTTCGACCATCGCTTCGTACCGTGGGGCGCAACTGTTCGAGGCTATTGGCCTGTCCGAAGAAGTCTGCGAATTGAGCTTCCGTGGTGTGCCAAGCCGCATCAAGGGTGCGCGTTTCGTCGACATCGAAGCCGAGCAGAAAGCCCTCGCCGTCGAAGCCTGGAGCCCGCGCAAGCCGATCCAGCAGGGCGGTCTGCTGAAGTTCGTCCACGGTGGCGAATATCACGCCTACAACCCGGACGTGGTCAACACCCTGCAAGCGGCCGTGCAGCAGGGCGACTACGCCAAGTTCAAGGAATACACCTCACTGGTGGACAACCGTCCGGTGTCGATGATTCGCGACCTGTTCAAGGTCAAGACCCTCGACACACCGCTGGACATCAATGAAGTCGAGCCGCTGGAGTCGGTGCTCAAGCGCTTCGACTCCGCCGGTATCTCGCTGGGCGCACTGTCGCCGGAAGCTCACGAAGCCCTGGCCGAAGCCATGAACCGCCTCGGCGCGCGTTCCAACTCCGGCGAAGGTGGTGAAGACCCGGCGCGTTACGGCACCATCAAGAGCTCGAAAATCAAACAGGTTGCCACTGGCCGTTTCGGTGTAACCCCGGAATACCTGGTCAACGCCGAAGTGCTGCAGATCAAGGTCGCCCAAGGTGCCAAACCGGGCGAGGGCGGGCAACTGCCGGGCGGCAAGGTCAACGGACTGATCGCCAAGCTGCGTTACGCAGTGCCGGGGGTGACCCTGATTTCGCCGCCGCCGCACCACGACATCTATTCGATCGAAGACCTGTCGCAGTTGATCTTTGACCTCAAGCAGGTCAACCCGCAGGCACTGGTTTCGGTGAAGCTGGTGGCTGAGGCGGGCGTCGGCACCATCGCCGCCGGTGTGGCCAAGGCCTATGCGGACTTGATCACCATCTCCGGTTACGACGGCGGTACCGGTGCTTCGCCGCTGACCTCGATCAAGTACGCCGGAGCACCGTGGGAACTCGGCCTGGCTGAAACCCACCAGACCCTGCGCGGCAACGACCTGCGCGGCAAGGTCCGGGTGCAGACCGACGGCGGTCTGAAAACCGGCCTCGACGTGATCAAAGCCGCGATCCTCGGCGCCGAAAGCTTCGGCTTCGGCACCGCGCCGATGATCGCGCTGGGCTGCAAATACCTGCGCATCTGCCACCTGAACAACTGCGCCACCGGCGTTGCCACTCAGAACGAAAAGCTGCGCAAGGATCACTACATCGGCACCGTCGACATGGTGGTGAATTTCTTCACCTACGTCGCCGAAGAAACCCGTGAGTGGCTGGCCAAGCTTGGCGTGCGCTCCCTCGAAGAGCTGATCGGTCGCACCGATCTGCTGGAAATCCTTGAAGGCCAGACCGCCAAGCAACATCACCTGGACCTGACGCCGCTGTTGGGCAGCGATCACATCCCGGCGGACAAACCGCAGTTCTGCGGCGTTGAGCGCAACCCGCCGTTCGACAAAGGCCTGCTGGCGGAGAAGATGGTCGAGCTGGCCTCGTCGGCGATCAGCGATATGAGCGGTGCCGGGTTCGAGCTGGATATCTGCAACTGCGACCGCTCGATCGGTGCACGGATCTCCGGCGAAATCGCGCGCAAGCACGGCAACCAGGGCATGGCCAAGGCGCCGATCACCTTCCGTTTCAAAGGCACGGCCGGGCAGAGCTTCGGTGTGTGGAACGCCGGCGGTCTGAACATGTACCTGGAAGGCGACGCCAACGACTACGTCGGCAAAGGCATGACCGGCGGCAAGCTGGTCATCGTGCCGCCGAAGGGCAGCGTCTACAAGACTCAGGAAAGCGCCATTATCGGCAACACCTGCCTGTACGGCGCCACGGGCGGCAAGCTGTTCGCCGCCGGCACCGCAGGCGAGCGTTTCGCCGTGCGCAACTCCGGTGCCCACACGGTTGTGGAAGGCACTGGCGATCACTGCTGCGAGTACATGACCGGTGGTTTCGTCTGCGTGCTGGGCAAGACCGGTTACAACTTCGGCTCTGGCATGACCGGTGGTTTCGCCTACGTGCTCGATCAGGACAACACCTTCGTTGACCGGGTCAACCACGAACTGGTGGAGATCCAGCGGATCAGCGGCGAGGCGATGGAAGCCTATCGCAGCCACCTGCAGAACGTGCTGAACGAGTACGTCGCCGAAACCGACAGCGAGTGGGGTCGTGAACTCGCCGAGAACCTCGACGATTACGTGCGTCGTTTCTGGCTGGTCAAACCGAAGGCAGCGAGTCTGAAATCTCTGCTCTCCAGTACGCGGGCAAGCCCACAGTGAAGCAGCTGCAAGCTTCAAGCGACAAGCTAGAAGCTTGCGCGGTGAGGCGGATTAATTTGATTTTCTTGCAGCTTGAAGCTTGTAGCTTGAGGCTGTCGTGTACGAGGTTTTGAAGATGGCCGAACGTCTCAATAACGACTTCCAATTCATCGATGTAGGGCGCAAGGATCCGAAGAAGAAACTGTTGCGTCAACGCAAGAAAGAGTTCGTCGAAATCTACGAACCGTTCAAACCCCAGCAGTCGGCCGATCAAGCTCACCGCTGCCTGGGTTGCGGCAACCCGTATTGCGAATGGAAGTGCCCGGTGCACAACTTCATTCCCAACTGGCTGAAACTGGTGGCCGAGGGCAACATCCTCCAGGCCGCCGAGCTGTCGCACCAGACCAACACCCTGCCGGAAGTCTGCGGCCGGGTGTGCCCGCAGGATCGTCTGTGCGAGGGGGCCTGCACCCTCAACGACGGTTTCGGCGCGGTGACCATCGGTTCGGTCGAGAAGTACATCACCGACACCGCGTTCGCCATGGGCTGGCGCCCGGACATGTCCAAGGTCAAGCCGACCGGCAAACGTGTCGCGATCATCGGCGCGGGCCCGGCGGGTCTGGGTTGTGCCGACGTGCTGGTGCGTGGCGGCGTGACCCCGGTGGTGTTCGACAAGAACCCGGAAATCGGCGGCTTGCTGACCTTCGGCATCCCCGAGTTCAAGCTGGAAAAGACCGTGCTGAGCAATCGTCGCGAAGTCTTCACCGGCATGGGCATCGAGTTCCGTCTCAACACCGAAGTCGGCAAAGACGTGACCATGGAACAACTGCTCGCCGAGTACGATGCGGTGTTCATGGGCATGGGCACCTACACCTACATGAAGGGCGGCTTCGCCGGTGAGGATCTGCCGGGCGTTTATGACGCGCTGGATTTCCTCATCGCCAACGTCAACCGCAACCTGGGCTTTGAAAAGTCGCCGGAAGATTTCGTCGACATGAAAGGCAAGAAGGTTGTAGTGCTCGGCGGCGGCGACACGGCGATGGACTGCAACCGCACCTCGATCCGTCAGGGCGCCAAGTCGGTGACCTGTGCCTATCGTCGTGACGAAGCGAACATGCCCGGCTCGCGCAAAGAGGTGAAGAACGCCAAGGAAGAAGGCGTAAAATTCCTCTACAACCGCCAGCCGATCGCCATCGTTGGCGAAGACAAGGTCGAAGGTGTGAAAGTGGTCGAGACCCGTCTCGGCGAGCCGGACGCCCGTGGCCGTCGCAGCCCCGAGCCGATCCCGGGTTCCGAAGAGATCATCCCGGCCGACGCCGTGGTCATCGCCTTCGGCTTCCGCCCGAGCCCGGCACCGTGGTTCGAACAGTTCGAGATCCAGACCGACAGCCAGGGCCGCGTTGTTGCGCCCGAGCAAGGTCAGTACAAGCACCAGACCAGCAACCCGAAAATCTTCGCCGGTGGCGACATGGTGCGCGGCTCCGACCTGGTGGTGACGGCGATCTTCGAAGGGCGTAATGCCGCCGAAGGGATCCTCGATTACCTGGGTGTCTAACGACGCCAGCCGCAAGTTTCAAGCTGCAAGCCGCAAGAAAGAGCAGTCCTGCTTTTAACTTGCAGCTTGTAGCTTGCTGCTTGCCGCTGTCTTTTGAGACCATGCCCGCACTTTTTTTCCGGATGCCGACATGACTGCCCTGAAGAACGACCGTTTCCTCCGCGCCCTGCTCAAGCAACCCGTTGACGTCACCCCTGTGTGGATGATGCGCCAGGCCGGTCGCTACCTGCCGGAGTACCGCGCCAGCCGCGCTCACGCCGGCGACTTCATGAGCCTGTGCATGAATCCGGAATTCGCCTGCGAAGTCACGCTGCAACCGCTCGACCGCTACCCGCAACTGGACGCGGCGATCCTGTTTTCCGACATCCTCACCATCCCAGATGCCATGGGCCAGGGCCTGTACTTCGAGACGGGTGAAGGCCCGCGCTTCAAGAAAGTCGTCAGCACCCTCGCTGACATCGAAGCCCTGCCAATCCCCGATCCGCACAAAGACCTCGGCTACGTCATGGACGCGGTCAGCACCATCCGCCGTGAGCTCAACGGTCGGGTACCGCTGATCGGCTTCTCGGGCAGCCCTTGGACTCTCGCGACCTACATGGTCGAAGGCGGCTCGTCGAAAGACTTCCGCAAGACCAAAGCGATGCTCTACGACAACCCGCAGGCCATGCACCTGCTGCTGGATAAACTGGCGCAGTCGGTGACCTCGTACCTCAACGGCCAGATCATGGCCGGCGCGCAAGCGGTACAGATCTTCGATACCTGGGGCGGCAACCTGTCGGCAGCGGCGTATCAGGAATTCTCGCTGGCCTACATGAAGAAAATCGTCAGCGGCCTGATCCGCGAGCACGACGGCCGCAAAGTGCCGGTGATCCTCTTCACAAAGAACGGCGGCCTGTGGCTGGAAAGCATCGCCGACGCCGGCGCTGACGCCCTCGGCCTGGACTGGACCTGCGACATCGGCAACGCCCGCGCCCGTGTCGGCGACAAGGTCGCGCTGCAAGGCAACATGGACCCGACCGTGCTCTACGCCAAACCGGAAGCGATCCGCACTGAAGTCGGACGCATCCTGGCCAGCTACGGCAAGGGCAGCGGCCACGTGTTCAACCTTGGCCATGGCATCACCCCGGAAGTTGATCCAGAGCATGCGGGTGCGTTCCTGCGTGCGGTGCATGAATTGTCGGCGCAGTATCACGAGTGATCGCGCTTCAATAAAAACGCCCGGCTTATGCCGGGCGTTTTTGTTTCCGCGATCCAACGTCGGACACAGATCAACTGTGGGAGCGAGCCTGCTCGCGAAGGCGGTGGATCAGCAAACTTTGCATCAACTGAAAAAACGCCTTCGCGAGCAGGCTCGCTCCCACAGGGTTTTATGTCAGGCTTTGACACCCTGCAACGGCGGCAGCTTCGCCAGCTTCAGTGCCACCAGCAGTGCGATCAGCAACAACGCACTGATAAACAAGCCGATCCCGTTCCACCCGCCCAGATGCCAGAACACCCCGCCCGCCGTCCCGGCAATACTCGAACCGGCGTAATAACTGAACAGATACAGCGACGAGGCCTGTCCCTTGGCCGTCAATGCGCGCCGGCCGATCCAGCTGCTCGCCACCGAGTGCGCGGCAAAGAAGCCGAAGGTGAACACCAACATGCCGATGATCACCAGCAACAGAGGCGTGAACATCGTCAGCGCCAGCCCTGCAAACATCAGCGCAATGGTCGCCCACAACACTTTGCGCCGTCCCAGCTTGTCCGCGAGCGAACCGATCTTCGCTGAGCTGTAGATCCCCGACAGATAGACCACCGAGAGCAAACCGACAAACACCTGATCCAGGTTGTACGGCGCGGCCAGCAAGCGATAGCCGATGTAGTTGAACAATGTGACGAACGCGCCCATCAGCACAAACGCCTCAAGAAACAGCAGCGGCAGGCCGGCGTCGCGAAAGTGCATGGTGAAGCCGTCGAGCAGGCTGCGCGGGTGCAACGAGCGGGCGCGGAAATTGCGCGACTCCGGGAGGATCTTCCAGAACACCGCCGCCGCGATCAGCGCCAGGCCGCCTATCACCAGCATCGCTGTGTGCCAACTGACGAAGTCGATGAGCACGCCGGTGATCAAACGTCCGCTCATTCCGCCGATCGCGTTGCCGCCGATGTATAAACCCATCGCCAGGCCGATGTGCTGTGGATGAATTTCTTCGCTCAGGTAAGTCATCGCCACTGCCGCCAGACCGCTCAACGACAGCCCGATCAGCGCGCGCATGATCAGCACGCCGTGCCAGCTCGGCATCATCGAACTGGCGATGGTGCACAACGCGGCAGCGAACAGCGCCGCGACCATCACCGGTTTACGGCCGATGCGGTCGGAAATCGGCCCGGTGATCAGCAAGCCGAAGGCCAGCATGCCGGTTGCCACCGAGAGGATCAGGCTGCTCTGCGCCGCGTTGATTCCGTACTCATGGGACAGCAGCGGCATCATCGGCTGCACGCAGTAGAGCAGGGCAAACGTCGCAAAGCCGCCACAGAACAGCGCCAGCACCGTGCGCATGAACGCCGGCGTGCCTTTTTCGATGTAGATCTCCTGCAGCTCGGCGAGGGTATCGTCGCCGGCAGAGGGCGGGACTTCGTGGGCAAGGGGCGCGACAGCAGTTTTCACTTCAGACCTCGGAGGGCACGGCCAGGCAGGCAATGAAAAAATCATATAGCTGGCTAATGTTTCTATCCAATATATTGTTCGACCTGTTTGATAGCTTTGACGACCTATTGGAGCCCCCATGGAACTGCGTCATCTGCGTTACTTCATTGCCGTCGCCGAAGAGCTGCATTTCGGCCGCGCCGCGCAGGTGCTTGGCATTTCCCAGCCACCGCTGAGCCAGCAGATTCAGGCGCTGGAGCAACAGCTCGGCGCGCGATTGTTTGAGCGCACCAATCGTCGAGTCGAGTTGAGCGAGGCGGGCAGGTTGTTTCTGCAAGAGGCGCGGCTGGTGTTGGCGCAAGTCGACAAGGCGGCGGACGTCGCCCGCCGCGCGCAGCTTGGCGAACTTGGCGAACTGAAGATCGGCTTCACTTCGTCGGCGCCGTTCAACTCGACGATTCCGCAGGCGATTTTTTCCTTCCGTCAGCGCTTTCCGGCGGTGCATCTGAACCTGCGCGAAATGAGCAGCACGATGGTCGCCGATGCATTGGTCGATCAATCGATCGAGGTGGGCATCATGCGTCCGCTGGGCTTGCCGGATTCATTGAGTGTGGTTGAGTTGATGCGTGAGCCGTTGGTGGCGGTGCTCAGTTCCAAGCATCCGTTGGCGCAGGGCAGCGACGAAGGCCTGTTTCTCTCGGCGCTGGCGCTGGAGCCCTTCGTGTTCTTTCCGCGCAGCTATGGCAGCGGGCTCTATGCACAACTGCTCAGTCTGGCCCGCGATGCCGGATTCAGTCCGCACTTCGCCCAAGAGGCGGGGGAGGCGATGACGATCATCGGTCTGGTCGCAGCGGGCCTCGGTGTGTCGGTGCTGCCGGCGTCCTACCAACGCATGCGCATCGACGGCGTGGTCTACCGCCCGCTGCTCGATCCCGAGGCAATTTCAGCGGTATGGCTGGTGCAGCGCAAGGACCAGAAATCGCCGATGGCCAAGGCGTTTGTCGACCTTCTTACGCGCAAGGTCGAGCCGCTGACTGTGTGATAGCGGCTGGCGGTCCCGCGAGCAGGCCCGCTCCCAAAAAGATGTGCTGATTCTTTAGCCACCAGCAGGAGTGCAGTGTCTGGTGCGTCCGTTAACCAGTCCGTGAGTTTATTCAGGTATCTTCTGTAGGTTTCTAACTCTACCTACCCGAGTCAGTGTGAGAAAAGTACCGAAGGTTGTTGACGGAAAAGCCTTGGCTCTACAACCGCTCGGTTCAGTTGAGATTGGATTTGAGAGAAAGGGGCGCTCCATTGTGACGGGCACCCCTTCACCCGATCGAAGTTCGTCGATATCCGCGTTAAGAGAATTCAAGCTTGATTGATAACACTCATCGAGACGGCGCAATACATGGTTTTACCTTTGTATTCATGCTTGATATTTCGCTTAAAGGGAGTGTTTCCACGATGAAACTTAATTATTTCTGCAAGTTCTTCCTCGTTTTTTTCGTGGTGAGTTCTAGGGTCTAGATATTCTTCGATTTTAGATACATAGTCCTCAATCGAGACGTTAATCTCAGAACCGTTCGCCTCGACCCTGAGGGTTCCGCTCAAAGGAGCCCTCTGACCTTCTACGAAGTAAACGTATTCCTCGTCTTTGGTTCTTATATCTTTGTAGCTATCTCCGGTGACAGCTATCATGAGGTTTTGGATTTCGTCCTTTAATTGTTGCCGGGAAAATATGTCAATGCTCATGATAATTTCCTTTATCAAAAAAACAGTTAGGGTTTGTGCACTAAGCCAATTGCTGATGATGTCGGGCTCAGGGAGATAGAATGTGTGCGCCAAGCTGTTTTTGCACCTGTCAGAAATGACAGTTATTAGACCCGATTGCACTAAAAGTCTGGTAGTTTCATGGTGTTCGTTATAACTTGATGAGATGTTTTTCAATTGGTTATTCTTTAAACTGATTTTTTGGCAGGGACACAATGAAAGTTGCGACGTGGTGTTAGGGTATCAAGCTGGATACTGTTTGAGGGCCTGATAGTCAGGGTCAGGAAGGTAGGCGCGCGGCTGTTCGAGCGGACCAATCGTCGGGTCGAGCTGAGTGAGGCCGGGCGGTTGTTTCTGAAGGAGGCGCGGCTGGTGCTGGCGCAGGTCGATAAAGCGGCCGACGTCGCCCGACGTGCGCAACTCGGTGAACTGGGAGAGTTGAAGATTGGTTTCACCTCTTCGGCGCCGTTCAACTCGACGATTCCGCAGGCGATCTTTTCCTTTCGTCAGCGCTTTCCGGCGGTGCACCTTAACCTTCGCGAGATGAGCAGCACGATGGTCGCCGATGCATTGGTCGATCAATCGATCGAGGTGGGCATCATGCGTCCGCTGGGCTTGCCGGATTCATTGAGTGTGGTTGAGTTGATGCGTGAGCCGTTGGTGGCGGTGCTCAGTTCCAAGCATCCGTTGGCGCAGGGCAGCGACGAAGGCCTGTTTCTCTCGGCGCTGGCGCTGGAGCCCTTCGTGTTCTTTCCGCGCAGCTATGGCAGCGGGCTCTATGCACAACTGCTGAGTCTGGCGCGCGATGCCGGATTCAGTCCGCACTTCGCCCAAGAGGCGGGGGAGGCGATGACGATCATCGGTCTGGTCGCAGCGGGCCTCGGCGTGTCAGTGCTGCCGGCGTCCTACCAACGCATGCGCATTGACGGCGTGGTCTACCGCCCGCTGCTCGATCCTGAAGCGGTGTCGGCGGTGTGGCTGGTGCAGCGCAAGGACCAGAAATCGCCGATGGCCAAGGCGTTTGTCGAACTGCTTACGTACAAGGTTGAGCCACTGACGGTGTGAAGGCGGCTGGCGCTTTCGCGAGCAGGCTCGCTCCCACAGTTGATCTGGGCGCCCACCGAAATTGTGTATGTCTCGTAACTCCTGTGGGAGCGAGCCTGCTCGCGAAGAGGCCGGAAGCAGCACACGTGCTGGTCCTGGTAACAGCACACTCTGTGGTCAGTGATCATTTCTGGATGGGTAACCAGCCATCGCAGAGCCAGGCAGGTAACCGACGGTGACAAGCCAGCCTGTCTGTGAAAGGGCGCCAAACGGCGCCCTTTGTCATTTCTGGCGCTTACTGAACCTTCGCCAGATCACCCTTCAACGCAACGCCCGCCATGATCGCGCCGGCGTGGCACTCGTAGGTTTGCGCGTCCTTGCGCTCGTTGCGTTTGTAGAAGCTGACGATGTTGGTCACGGCGTTGGCGCCGGCATTTTTTGCGGCCTGATGCAGGCTGATGATTGCCGATTGGGCGACCCACTCGCAGGCGACTTCGTCGGATTTGTTGAAGGCGTTGGTTTTCTTGTTGGTCACGGCGTCGGGGCTGACGACGGTGACTTTGCCGGCCGGGGTGTTGCCGGCCAGATAGAATTTCACGCTGCCATCGATCTTGCCCGAGCGGGTGGCCTCGGCGACGGCTTTGTCGAATGGCAGGTAGACCGCTGTGTCGCGGGCCTGGCTGACCGCTGGCAAGGCGCAGAGCAACAGAGTGACGGCGGCGAGTTTGTGGAAGTGCATGAAGGTCTCCTTGACCTGGATTGATTCGGTTATGCCCAGCGGCGGAAGATCAACGAAGTGTTGACGCCGCCGAAAGCGAAATTGTTGTTCATCACGTAGTCGTGATGCATCTGGCGGAATTCGCCGCGCAGGTAATCGAGCTTGCCGCAGTGCGGATCGACCTCGTCGAGGTTGAAGGTGTGCACGTACTGGTCGCGGTTGAGCATCTCGATGCTGAACCACGATTCCAGCGCACCGCAGGCACCGAGGGTGTGGCCGAGAAAACTTTTCTGCGAGCTGATCGGCATGTGCTCACCGAACAGGCTGCTGGTGGCCAGTGTTTCGGCGATGTCGCCCTGCTCGGTCGCGGTGCCGTGGCCGTTCACATAACCGATGGCATCCGGGCTGAGGCCGGCATCTTCCAGGGCCAGTTCCATGGCGCGGCGCATCGTGACCTGTTCCGGGCGGGTAGTGTGCTGGCCATCGGCGTTGCTGCCGAAACCGACAATTTCCGCGTGGATATGCGCGCCACGGGCGAGGGCGTGTTCAAGCTCCTCAAGCACCAGCATGCCGCCACCCTCACCGATCACCAGACCGTCACGGCCCTTGTCATACGGGCGAGGGCTGGTCTGTGGTGCATCGTTTTTCAGACTGGTGGCGTAGAGCGCGTCGAAGACCATGGCTTCGGTCGGGCACAGCTCTTCAGCGCCGCCAGCGAGCATCAGTGGCAAGCGGCCGAACTTGATCGCCTCGTAGGCGTAACCGATGCCCTGGCTGCCGCTGGTGCAGGCGCTGGAGGTCGGAATCAGGCGTCCGGTGAGGCCGAAGAAGATGCTGATATTGGCCGCGGTGGTGTGCGGCATCATCCGCACATAGGAGTTGGCGTTCAGCCCCTCGGCCACCGAGTTGAGCAGCATGTTGCCGAAAGCCTTGATCTCGTCAGTGCTGCCGGTGGACGAGCCGCAGGCAACGCCCATGCGTCCGTCCTTGATCGATTCGTCGCCGAGCAGGCCTGCGTCGGCCAGGGCTTTTTCCGCCGCCGCGACCGCCAGGCGGGAAACCCGGCCCATGCTGCGCAATTGCTTGCGGGTCCAGTGCGATGGCACGACAAAGTCATCGATGGGGCCTGCCAGACGCGTGTTGAGTTCAGTGAAGCGATCCCACTCGTCCATGCGGCGAATGCCGCTGCGGTTGGCTGCGAAGTTGCCGGCAATGGTCTGCCAGTCGCTGCCCAGCGAGGTGATGCCGGCCATGCCGGTGACGACGACGCGCTTCATCAGCACAGGCCTCCGTTGACTGCCAGGACCTGGCGGGTGATGTACGAAGCTTCTGCCGACATCAGGAAATTCACCGCAGCCGCCACTTCTTCAGGGGTGCCCATGCGCTGCGCGGGGACCATTTTCATCAGCTCTTCCACCGGTACGTTTTCGTCGAGCATAGCCGTGTCGATTAGGCCCGGGGCGACGCAGTTAACGGTGATTTTGCGCTTGCCCAGCTCGATCGCCAACGCCTTTGCCGCGCCGATCACCCCGGCCTTCGAAGCGCTGTAGTTGACCTGGCCACGGTTGCCGATCAGACCCGACACCGACGTGATGCAGACGATGCGCCCGTCGGCGCGACGACGGATCATCGGCATCATCACCGGGTGCAAAACGTTGTAGAAACCGTCGAGGTTGGTGCGCAGGACCACGTCCCAATCGTCATCGCTCAGCGCCGGAAACGCGCCGTCGCGGGTCAGCCCGGCGTTGAGCACTACGCCGTAATAGGCACCGTGGTTGTCGACATCGGCTTCGAGAATGCTTTTGCAGGTGTCACGGTCGGCAACATCGAATTGCAGAATACGCGCACGGCGACCCAGTGCTTCGATTTCGGCCTGCACCGCTTGGGCTTCGGTCATGCCATTGCGGCAATGCAGGACGATGTCATGCCCGGCTTGCGCCAGACGCAAGGCAATGGCGCGGCCGATGCCACGGCTGGAGCCGGTGACCAGTACGGATTCAGTCATCGTGCGACTCCTTTGTCTGTTGCAGGTATTGGTTGGCTTCGGGCGGACGGAACACGTTCAGCCGTGCGCTGGCATGAATGCCGTCGCCATGGATATGGCATTCGAACACGCCCATGCCGTTGTCGTCTTCAAGTGAGCGAATGCCGTGGACGGTCAATTCGCTGCCCGGCGCAAAGGCTTCGACGTTGCACTCGAACTTGCGCGTGCCGAGGAGAAAGCCCAGCTCCACCGGATTGCCTTTTTGCCGCGCGTGGCAACCGGCGAAAGCGGCGACGCTCTGCGCCATCAGCTCGACGCCGACCCACGCCGGCAGGCTACCGTCGGGCAGGTTGAACAGGCCGTCGGGCTTGACCGTCAAGCGAGTGAATATCTGCTCATCGTCGAAGCGCTCGATGGCATCGATCAGAATCATGTCGCCGGCGTGCGGCAGCAGTTCGGCGAGCGGCCAGTGGCTCATGGGGCGTCTCCGATAATCAGGCTGACGTTGTTGCCGCCGAAGGCAAACGAGTTGCTCATCAGGTAGCGCGGTGCAATGGACGTCAGGCGCTCGCTCGCAGTCACCCACTGCAGGGGCGGCAGCGCGGGATCGGCCTGGCCGTCCCAGATGTGCGGCGGCAACGCCTGGTCGGGGTTGTCGGCGCTCAGGCTCAGCCAGCAGAACGCCGCTTCCAGTGCGCCAGCCGCGCCGAGGGTGTGGCCGGTCAGCGGCTTGGTCGACGAGCAGGCGACACCTTTGGGAAACAGCGCCGCGACCGCCAGACTTTCCATGGCGTCGTTGTGTTGAGTGGCGGTGCCGTGCAGGTTCAGGTAGTTGATTTGCGCGGCTTGCAGATTGGCGCGGCCGAGGGCTTTTTGCATCGCTTGCAGGGCGCCGCGACCGCTCGGCTCTGGCGCGGAAATATGGTGCGCATCCGAGCTGGCGCCTGCGCCAAGCAGGGCAATCCCCGGACCTTCGCCGCGCTGTTTGCTCATCACGAACAGCACCGCTGCTTCGCCGATATTGATGCCGTTGCGGTTGGCCGAAAAAGGATTGCAGCGTTCATCTGAAACGGCTTCCAGCGAAGAAAAACCGTTCAGGGTGAGCTTGCACAGACTGTCGACGCCGCCGCACAGCACCGCATCGCACAAGCCCAGATCGAGCAGACGCTGAGCACTCATCAAAGCGCGGGCGCTGGAAGTGCAGGCGGTGGAAATCACGTAGGCCGGACCGCTCAGTTGCAGCCACTCCGCGAGAAAATTCGCCGGAGCGCCGAGTTCCTGCTGGCGATAGTCATACTCGCGAGGAAACTGTTGCTCGCGGATGTAATGCGCCAGACCCCGGCTCGCCTCGTCGATGCCTGACGTGCTGGTGCCGAGCACGACGCCGATGCGTTCACGGCCATAGGTCTGGATCGCGCGATCGATGTCGTCACGAATCTGCAGCGCGGCTTCCAGCAGCAGTTGGTTGTTGCGACTGCTGTGCTCGATCAGTTCGGCAGGAATCGCGGCCAATTCACCGTGCACGGCGGCCACTGGCAGCTCACGCTCGGCAACCCGGCCGGCCTCGCGGCGCATCCCCGAACAGTCGCCGGCGAACAGATTGCGCGCGACTTCAGACTTGTCGCGGCCCAGGGCGCAGATTACGCCGAGGGCATTCAGGTAAGCGGTCATGGCGTCGATTCACCTAACTGGGAAACGCGATAGTGCGGGCCTTGGGGCAGGCCCATTTCGAAGCTCAACGGTTGTGAATAACGGACGTGCCAGCGCGCCGGCAGTGAACGCTGATCGGGTTGTTGCCGGGCGTCGGGATAGTTGCGCAGCAGTTCGGCGGACGGGGTCAGGGCGAACAGCAGCGCGGCGAACAACTCCCGCGCCTCGGGGTTGGGCGGCAGCAGACCGTCGGCCTGCCAATGCCCGTCGATCAGTCGCTGACGAGCCTGGGGGATGCCCAGCGGATCCATCATCGACCAGCGCGTGCCGGCGCCTTCGCGCTGGATCACCAGCAGCCAGTCCTGACGCTGCCCGGCCTGCTCGCGTTCGATGTGCAGTTGCAGCGGCAGGGGCAGCGTCGGGTTGGCCGCTGGCAGCGGTGCCTGGCTGGCGCAGGCACTCAACAGCAAGGCTGACAAAACGATCGCCAGCCATGCAGCAAACCCTGTGGGAGCGAGCCTGCTCGCGAATGCAATCTGACATTCGCCACCTTTGCTGACTGATACACCGCTTTCGCGAGCAGGCTCGCTCCCACAGGGTTTCAGGTGTTCAGATCGATAGCCGTACATCAGACAGATTCCTGCAATGGCTTGCGCGCGACGACATTCACCAGCGTCTCTTCGCGTTCGCCAAACGGCTTCGGCTTACGCAACCCAAACCGCTCCAGCAAGCCAAAGTCCTTCGATCGGCTCCACCACAGGTACGGGTAGGAAACATTGTGCTCGGCAAACTCGAAACCCTGCTCGCGAATCATCTGCAGATACCCGGCGGCGCTCTTTTGTACGTGCATCGGATGACGGAACAGCCAGCGGATGACCCAGGTATCGATATAAGCCTCGGTGGACTCGGCGAACAGCAGATAGCCGCCCGGCTTGAGCACGCGATAGAACTCGGCCAGGGCTTTTTCCTGCTCGACCAGATGATGGAAGGTCTGGTGACAGAACAGCAGATCGACGCTGGCATCGGCGACCTGGAGCGTGGCGCAATCGCTGCCGATCAACTCGACCGGCATGCCCAGGCGCGTAGCCTCTTCGCCGCTCAGGTGCAGGCTGTGCGGGTCGGCGTCGACGCCGATCAGGCGCTGCGGGGCAAAGGTCTGGCGCAAGTGAGCGAACGACTTGCCTTGTCCGCAACCGGCGTCCAGCAGCACCGGCTGTTCCGGCAGCGGCTCACTGAACAACTCCCGCAGATCATTGATCGCCACGCGCAGCACATGGTGCTGCCAGGTGTGGCTGCGCAGGAACCAGAAGCCGAAGCGGGTTTCCTCGACGTAACTGTCGCTCAGGTAATTCATGAGGCGTCCTGCGCGCAGAGTTCGGAAATCATCTTCAGCCGGCGCCGCGCTTCGCTGACGAACGGGTTGCGCTCGTCCCAGGCGTAACCGGCGAGGATCGAGCAGATCATCCGGCGAATCTCCGCCTGGCTGTCCTCGTAGAAAATCACGTCCTGAAAGGTGCCGGCGTACCAGCCTTCGACGTAGCAGCGAAAGGTGTCGACGCCGCGTTTCAACGGCTCGGCGAATTCCCGTTGCCAGTCGACCGTTTCACCCTGCAACTGACGGTGCAGTACGCCGGCGGCCATGCTCGCCGAACGCATGGCGATGGTCACGCCGGAGGAGAACACCGGGTCGAGGAATTCTGCGGCATTGCCCAGCAGGGCGAAGCCCGGGCCGTGCAGGGTTTTCACGTTGGCCGCGTAACCGCCGAGGGTACGCGCCGGGGTGTCCCAGACCGCGTTGTTGAGAACCCTGGCGAGGCTTGGTGTTTCGGCGATGAAACTGCGCAGGCAGGCATCGAGGTCGCTGTCGCGGCCCTGGAAATGTTCCTCGGCCGCCACCACGCCCACGGAGCAGCGACCGTTGCTGAACGGGATGGTCCAGAACCACACGTCGCGGTGCTGCGGGTGAGTGGTGACGAGGATTTTTTCGCGGTCGAACGCCGGGCTGTCGATGTGATCTTCAACATGGGTGAATACCGCCTGACGCACCGGGAAATTCGACGGCGCTTCGAGGTCCAGCAGACGCGACAGCACGCGGCCGTAACCGCTGGCGTCCAGCACGAATTCGGCTTCTACGCGGTACTCGCTGCCGTCTTCGCGACGCACATCGAGTTGTGGTTTCGCCCGCTCGAAGTCGACGCTGACAATCGCATCGCCATAGCGGATCTCCGCGCCTTGCAGCGCCGCTTGGTCGGCCAGCAACTTGTCGAAATCGGCGCGCTGCACCTGGAACGTGGTCGGCTTGCCGGCGGTGAAGGTATCGCCAAAATCGAAGGCGCTGTAGCGCTCGCCCCAGGCAAACGCTGCGCCGGTCTTGCGCTGGAAACCAGCGGCGTTGACGGCGTCGAGCATGCCGGCTTCTTCGACGAAATCCAGGCAATGGCTGAGCAGGCTTTCGCCGATGGAGAAGCGCGGGAAGTGCTGACGCTCGAGCACCAGCACATCGTGGCCCTTGCGCTTGAGCAGGGCAGCGGCGATAGCGCCGGACGGGCCAGCACCGATGATCACGACCTGACGGGATTCCATTTCAACGATTGGCACGTGAGCTCCGGGGCAAAGGACTGTTCAGATTCAGGGGTGCGCGATGCAAGCCGATCAGGGCCGGCAGCAGCGTGGCGATCAGGCCCATCAGCATCAGCGCGAAATACAGCGCCGGGGTGATGAGCTGTTGTTGCAACAGCAGGTTGAGAAAGACGATTTCGCTCAGGCCGCGAATGTTCAGCAGCACGCTTTCGCGCCAGCGACTGGCGCCCGCGAACGACGCGCCTGCCCAGCCGAGGCCGAGCCAGTTGCCTAGCAGTTTACTGGCAATCGGCAACAGCAGCAGCGCCGCCCATTGTCCGCCGTCGAGACTGGCAAGAGCGCTGTGCACGTCGATCTGGACGATGCCGAACGTGAGGATCAGCGGGATCGCGATCCACACCTGCAAACGGCTCATCCAGCGCGCCGGCAATGGCAGCACCAGCGGCACTTTCAGCACCGCCATGCACAGCAGATAGCCGATGCCGAAAATCAGTGCGTTGAGTTTGTAATGCTCAGCCATGACCAGCAGCGCGAAGAATCCGAGGCTGTAGGTCAGCGGTCGGCGCACCCGCAGCAGATACAAGAACAGCGGCACCCCGGCCATGGCCACGGGCAGCAACAAGCTGCTCAAGTGCAGGCTGCCCTGGGCGAGCCCGAACAGCGTCCAGCACGTCAGGTCGATGAGGATTGCGGTCTGCACCAGTCGACGAGTGGCGGCGGGCGGATAATCGATATGGCGCAGGTAGAGATACAGCACCGGGATCGCGGTGATCGCGAACACCAGCCCGATCGCCAGTGAGTTGAGCCATGGCTGCGCGGGCAACAGCCAGTGCGCGGCTGCCAGACCGCAGGTGAATGGCACGATGAAACTCGGCAGGGCAATTTTCACGCTCTGGCGATCCAGGCGCAGATCGATCACATCGCTGAGAATGTGCCCGAGCAGCAAGGCGAAACTCAGGCTGTAGAGGCTTTTCAGCCAGTCCGGCGCGATCAGTTGTGCACCGCTGAGCTGCCAGCCCGGCTCGATCCAGAAGTACATCAGCAGCGGCAAGCCGAAGCTCGCCAGAAGCAACTGACTGACGATCGGAATCAGGCCGAAATGGCGGCCGACCCGGGTCGCCAGCGCAAACAACGCCAGGGCCAGCAACCAGAAGCCGACAACCATCATGCTGCTGTCTCCGAAACCGTTTCATGGCGCCCGGCCCACGGTGCGAGCATGAAGCTGAACGCCAGACCGAGGCTTACCGACAGGCCGAAATTGCTCACCGCCGGCGTGCTGGACACTGCCAGCAGGCCGAACGACAGCCATGTCGTCAGCGCCGCGAGCAGGGTGCCGAGCAGGCTCACCGCCGCGCCGCCCACCTGTTCACGCATGAGAATCGCGTAATCGACGCTGATCGCCGTCACCAGCAGCAGGCCGAACAGGCTGAACAGAGTCAGCGGCTGACCGAGCCAGCCGAGGCTGGCCAGACTGCACAGCGCCGCCAGCAGCGGCAGGGCAACGATACGCAGCGCGCCGGTGAGGCCGAACGGCAGAATCAGCACCAGCACGATCAACACGCAGGAGGCCAGTTTCAGTTCGGCGGCGCTGATCTGCGTGGCGGCGAACACTTTGTTCAGATCACCGAGGCGATCGACCAGCACCACTCCTGGCAAGTCCAGCGCCTGCACGCGCAGCAACGACGGATTGTTCAAGCCCTGCAGGCTGGTCATTGCCGCAACACCGTCTTCAGTCGGGCCAAGCCATAGCGTGCGATACGGCTCACCGAGCGGGCCGGCCAGCGCGGCGTCGATGTCTTCGGCGGGCAGGGTCTGCAACTGCTGCAATTCGTTTTGCAAAGCCGCCGCCGGCACGCCGAGGTCGAGCAGCGGTTGCCAGAACGATGGCAGCTTGCTCAGTGATTCGCGCACTTGCTGTTGCTGGCTCGGCGCGCTGACCAGTTGATCGAGGGCGAGAAAGCCCTGCAGCTTGTCGAGGTTGACCAGCTGCTGCAGACGCTCGCTCAGCGCCGCCTGGCGCTCAAGCAATTGCTCCTGATTGGCGGCGCGAATGAGGAAGAACTGGCTGGTCGGTTGGAAACCGGTGATGCGCGCGATGGTCTGCGCTTCGTCGGTCAGATGCTGCGGCGCCCCGACCCATTGGCGGATGTCGTTCTTGCTTTGCAACTGCATCAGACCGCCGACGCAGAAGGCGATTAGCAGGGCCAGCAGCACGGGCGTGCGAATGCAACCGAGCAGCGCTTCGCGCAGATGAATCAAGCGTTCGGCCAGGCGCAGCGGCCATTGCGCCGGGCGCAGTTCGACATTTTTCAGCAGTGCCGGCAGCAGACAGACCGCCGACAGATAGGCGCCGAGCAAACCGGCAGCGGAGAAAACGGCGATCTGCGTCAATGCCGGGAACGGTGTCCACGCCAGCGCCAGATAGCCGATGATGCTGGTGATCAGGCTCAGGGTCAGCCCCGGCAAAGTCAGGCGCAGGGCCGGCCAGCTGCGCCAGGGCTTGAGGCTCCAGCTCTTGGACAGATAGTGCAGCGGGTAATCCACCGCGACGCCGATCAGGCTCGAACCGAGCACCAGCGTCATCACATGCATGTGACCGAACAGCACCACGCAGGCCACCGCGCCGAACAGCATGCCCACCAGCACGGGAACGAAGGCCAGCAGCACGCGCCAGCGACGAAACGCCAACAGCAGCAACAGCAGGATGCCGACCGTCGCGCCGCCGCCGACCCAGGTCATTTCGCGGGTGGCCTGTTGTTGGCCGTTAGCCGCATACAGCAGGCCACTGGCGGCAAGCAACTGCACGTTGCTTTTCGCTGCCTGTTCACGGCTGTGCTGGAGCAGATCCGCGACTTGGAGCGGCAGGTTCATGTCGAAGGCGTTGCCGGTGGTGCGCGCCCGCAGCATCACCCAGCTCTTGCCGTCGGCATCGGCGATCAGTGCGCCGCTGCCGATGTCCAGTTGCACCGCGCCGTGTTTCGGCTGGCTGTTCTGGATGCGCCCGGTCAGGCCCAGCCAATCGTCCTGACTCGGCACCAGGGTAAAGCCGTTGAACGGATCGAACAGCGCCTGCACCCGCTGCTGGATGAACACGTCGGGGTGTTCGCTGAGCAGCTGCCGATCATCCGCCGAGAGCATCGCCAGGCGCCCTTGCAGCAATTGCGTGCGTAGCGCTGGCAAGTCGGCTTGCAGATTCCACTGCACGGTTTCGAACAGACCGCTGGCCTGCCATTGCTCGCCCAATTGCCGGGCCATGGCCAGTGCTTGCTGGCGATCGGCGTGACCGACCAGCACCAGCATTTCGCGGTTGAGCGGCTCCTGCATACGCTGCTCGGCGCGCAATTCCAGCGCGTCGGGATTGGTCCCGGGCACCAGCTCCATGAGATTGGCCGACAACGGCGCACCGTCGCGCCACTGCCACGCGGCCAGCGCGACGACGGCCAGCAGCAGGCTCAGAAACAGCCAGGGCAGCCTGCGTTCACTCGGCAAAGTCATGTTGCTCCGCTTCGCTCAAGGGTTGCTCTGCGGTGCTGTCCTGCATGCGCAGCAGGGTGCTGTCGCCCTGGGTTTCCAGCAGTTCGATGGTTTGCACCAGAGCACCGCCGTCGATATTGATTTGCTGGAACACCTGCTTGAGCAGCATCGAACGCGGCGTCAGGGTCAGCTTCCATTGTTGCGCCGTGCCGCTCAGGGCCAGCTCGAAATCCCGTTGCAAACCGCTGCTGTCACCTTGCAGCACGGCGAGGAACAGCCGGTTCTGCTCGGCACCGGCGCTCTTGTTCGGCAGCAGTTGCCAGCCGTTGTTGTCGCGGCGGGCGATGCCTTTGGCGGTGATGCGGTAGTCCTGTTGCAGCGGGGTTTTCAATAGCCACAGCAAGCCATGCGTTTTCGCGAGGACGAAGCTGCCCTTGCTGATCAGCGGCTGCGGCAGGGCGCGCAGGTGTTTTTCCTGAATGAACTGGCCGTGGATAACGTCCGGTTTCGCCAGTTGTTCACTGAGCTGTTGCAGGTCGAAGGCATGGGCCCATGACGACACGGCCAGCAGCGTCAACGCACCAAGGCTTTTGAACAACATATTCATCGCAGCATCCTTTCCACGGCATCGGTGAAGACTTTCGGTGAAGCCAGCTGCATCTCGCGGCTGCTGACTTCGACGGCGACCTGCACCGAGCTGGCGCGGGTCAGGCGCTCGCCGGTCTGCAGGTCGGTGATCAGGTAATTGATCTTCAGGCGGTTTTCCCACTCGACCAGACTGGCGCGCACATTCAGCCGTTGACCGAATACTGCGCTGCGCACGTAGCGCAGCTGCAGGTCGATGATCGGCCAGGCGTAACCAGACTCGACCATCTGCGTGTAGTTGTGGCCGATCTTGTCCAGCAGCGCGCAGCGCGCCACTTCCAGGTATTTGACGTAATGGCCGTGCCAGACCACGTGCATGGTGTCGACGTCGAAGAACGGCACCAGAATCTCGGTATCGGCGTGAAGCACTCCGGCACTACGCATGCAGCCTCCAGTGTTGCGCGGCGATGCGTTGCAGGCACAGGCGCAATTCGCCTTCCAGCGCGCGGTCTTCGATGACCGGCGGGAAGTCTTTGCCGAGTTCTTCGTGCATCGCCGCCAGCGCCGGCGGCAGCGGACGCGCATCGAACGCTTGAGCGCGCAGCCACACGCCCTGATTGGCGGCGAGCAGCGTGGCGGCGGCAACCTGCTCGGTCAGCTCCAGCACGCGAATCGCATCACGGGCGGCGATGGTGCCCATGCTCACCTTGTCCTGGTTGTGGCACTCGGTGGAGCGCGAGAACACGCTGGCCGGCATGGTGTTTTTCAGCGCTTCGGCCGTCCAGGCACTGGTGCCGATCTGCACCGCCTTGAAGCCGTGATTGATCATCGCCCGATCGGCGGGCGCGCCGGACAGGTTGCTCGGCAAGCCGTGGTTGTAGCGCTCGTCGACCAGCAACGCCAGTTGCCGATCGAGCAGATCGGCGACGTTGGCCACAAGGTTTTTCAGACTGTCCATGGCGAAGGCGATGTGCCCGCCGTAGAAGTGTCCGCCATGCAGAACGCGCTCGGCTTCGGCATCGATAATCGGGTTGTCGTTGGCACTGTTCAGTTCGGTTTCGATGAAACCGCGCAGCCAGTTCAGGCTGTCCGCCAGCACGCCGAGCACATGCGGCGCGCAACGCAGCGAGTAACGATCCTGCAGACGATGCAGCGGCGCGGTTGGCGCGTCGATCGCCAGATCCTTGCGCAGCCAAGCGGCCACCTGCATCTGCCCCGGATGCGGCTTGGCGGCGAACAGGCGCTCGTCGAAGTGCTCCGGATTGCCCTGCAGCGCGACGACGTTGAGCGCGGTGATGCGTGTGGCCAGTTGCAGCAGATAATCGGCGCGGGCGAAGGCGAGGCAGGCGAGGCCAGTCATCACCGCCGTGCCGTTCATCAGCGCCAGCGCTTCTTTCGGGCGCAGTACCAATGGCGTCCAGCCGAGTTCGCGATGCACATCGGCAGCCTGACGACGCTCGCCGCGGAACATCACTTCGCGCTCGCCGGACAGGGTCGCGGCGACGTAGGACAGCGGGGTCAGATCGCCGCTCGCGCCGACCGAGCCTTCCTCGGGAATCAGCGGCAGGATGTCGTATTCGAGAAATGCATGCAGACGCTCCAGCAGCTCCACGCGCACCCCGGAGACGCCGTGACACAACGACTGCAAACGCGCTGCCAGCACCGCGCGGGTGGCTTGCGCGTCGAGCAGCTTGCCGAGGCCGCAACCATGGAAAGTATAGAGATGACGCGGCAGCGCCTCGACGTGATGCAGCGGCACCGCGACCACGCAGGAATCGCCGTAACCGGTGGTGACGCCGTAGATCACCCCTTCCTTGTCCAGCAGCGAATCGAGAAAACGCGCGCCCTTGGCGATGCGCTCGCGATAGTCGGCGTCAGCCTGCAACTGCAGGGGCGCCTGACGGTTGGCCAGGGCCAGCACGTCTTCGATGCGCAGGGGGCGTTCGCCGAAGGTTACCGGCTCATGGGTTGGCGTCGTCATCGGTCTTCCAGAAAGGGTAAAAGTTGAACCATTGCTGTGGGGCTTCGAGGCAATAGTGACTCAGGCGCTGCGCGTAGCGGGTGGCCCACTGATGAATGACCTGCTCGCGCTCGCGGCGTGTCCACACCACCGCGTCGGCGAACGGTTCGAGAGTCAGGCGATAGTGGCCGTCAGGTTGCTTGAGGCACATCAGCAGATTGACCGGGCACTTGAGCAGACCGGCCAGCAACCACGGGCCTTGCGGGAACGGCGCCGGATGGCCGAGAAAATCCACAGTGACACTGCGCCCGCCGTGCAGCGGCACGCGGTCACCGGCGATCGCCAGCCACTCGCCGCGCTCCAGCCGTTCGTGCAGTTGCAGCATGATCACCGGGTCGAGTTCGCTGACCTGGATCAGGCGCAGATTGGTCGCCCCGGCCTCACCAAGCAGGCGGTTGAACTGCTCGGCGTGCTTGGTGTGCACCAGCACGTTCATGGTGACCTTTTCGCCGATCTCCGCCAACGCCCGGCACACTTCAAGATTGCCCAGATGCGCGCCGACCAGCAGTTGTCCGCGACTGCCGCGCAACTGCTTGCGCAGCAGCGCCGGGTCGATGATTTCGATCTGCTCGATGCTCAGTTTGCCGTTCCATACATCGAGCTTGTCGAGCAGCGAATCGGCAAATGTCATGAACTGGCCGAACACCCGCCGGTGGCTCGGGCGCAGGTCGGCACGCTGACTCCACTCGGCCAGACGCTGCTGGTACTGCCAGGCGCTGCGCCGGGCGATGCGGCCGAACAGGAAAAAATACAGCACGATGGCGTACAGCAACGGACTCAGCAGGCGCCGGCCAAGCACTTTGGCGGCGAATGCGGTGAATTTCATCAGCAGGAAACTGCCGCGTTCTTCGCGGTCGGCCCAGTGCTTGTTGTCGACTTCTTCGCTCATGGTTTCCACCGCCGCCAGAGGATCAGCGGCCAACGCAGCAACATGCCGAAGAACAGCCGCGTGTGCATGCTGGAGATCAGCGCGTTGTCGTGGAACAGGCGAAAGTGCGACACGCCGTCCAGCGGGTAATGCACGCTGGTCTGCAGCCAGCGCATCGGCTGATTGCGCCAGGCCAGGCGCACGAGAATGTCCGAATCGAAATCCATGCGTTTGCCCACCTTGGCCGAGTCGATCACTGCCAGGGTTGGCGCCAGCGGGTAAACGCGGAAGCCGCACATCGAATCGCGAATCTGCAACGACAGGCTGTTGATCCACACCATCACGTGGGTCAGATAGCGCGCGTACAAACGTCCTTTCGGCACGCTCTCGTCAAACAGCGGATAGCCGCAGATCATCGCCTCCGGATGAGCGCGGGATTCGGCGACGAAGCGCGCGACATCGTGCAAATCGTGCTGGCCGTCGGCATCGACCTGCAAGGCATGGCTGTAGCCCAGGCGCGAGGCTTCGCGCAGACCGGTCATCACCGCGCCGCCCTTGCCCTGGTTGGCGGTCAGGCGCACCAGGTGCACGTTTTCGCGTTCGGCCAGAGCGTCGAGGACTTTTGCGCAGGAGGGCTCGCTGGCGTCGTCCACCAGAATGCATGGCAGACCTTGCGCGAGCAGAGCATCGACCACGGTGCCGATCGCGGTTTCGTGGTTGTAGACCGGGATCACGGCGCAAGGGTTATGCATGGAATACATCCCCTCGCCACAGGTTATGCATTGCCAACTCCTAGCAGGATTCGGCCGCTGGAACAGGTCGCCGTGTCATTGCGATAAGCGAAATACAGTTTGCTGCGATCCGGATCGAAACGCAGGTGTAACTGGATTTCATCTCCGGGGCGCACCAGTTGCTGGAACTTCAGCACTTCCATGCCGGCAAACGGGCCGGTCAGGTTGAGCAATTGGCGACCCAGGTTCAATGCCCATTCCACCTGCACCACACCAGGCAAAACCGGCGCCTTGGGGAAGTGCCCGCTGAAGTAGGCCAAGTCCGGCGGCACGCTGAGTTGCAGGCTCCACTCACCTTCGGTTTCGCTTTGTTCCAGCACTTCGGGCGCTTTTGGTCGTGCGGCCAAAAGCAACGCTTCGACGTCGGCTTGCGCCAGTTTGCCCTGGCTGTTGAATGGCATTTGCCGCAGCAGGCGCCAGCGTCGGGGCAGGGCGAGGGCTTCGCAATGCTGGCTCAGATGTTTGCGCAGTATTTCGGTCAGGCCACGGCGGCCGTGCTCGCGCAGGGCGAACAGGCCAGATTCGCTGAGTACCAGCAGCGCACCGAGCGAGGCGCGGTTTTCCTGCACGACACCGAGGCGCGCTTCAGCGACCCAGTCGTGATCGATCAGAGCCTGTTCGAGCATCGGCAGCGAGATACGTTTTTCTTCCAGTTTGACGATGCGGTCCAGCCGCCCCAGCAGTTCGAAGCGACCGTCAGCGGCAATGCGCGCGGCGTCGGCGCTGTGTTCGATGTGGCCGGCAGGCAGATAAGGCGAGGCGATCAGCAGGGCGCCGTCGCTGTCCTGACTCAGTTCGACGCCGGCGAACGGCTGCCATAACGACTCTCCGTGGCGCCAGGCGATGCCGCCGGTTTCCGAACTGCCGAGGATTTCCGTCGGCCATTGCTGCAAGCGCTGTTGCAGACTTTGCGCGGCCTCCAGCGGCAACGCGCCACCGGAAGAAAATACCCGGCGCACGGCCCTCAAGGCCGGCCAGTCGAGGTTGTCGCCCATGCGCTTGAGCAGCGCCGGGCTGGCGACCCAGGCAAAGGTCGGGTGCTCGCGGCTGGCGCGCTGCAAGTCTTCGGAAAACGCCAGTTGCCGGCGCACGAATGGCCGTCCGGCGCACACCGGCCACAACACGCGAAACAGCAGACCGTAGATGTGTTGCGTGGCGACACTGCCGATGATGCAAGCCTCACCGAGGTCTGCGCCCCACAGCTGCTCAAGCGCCTCGACTTCATTGGCCAATTGACGCAGGGTCTTGTCGATGCGCTTGGGCTCGCCGCTGGAGCCGGAGGTGCACAGGCTCAGTCGGCATTGATCGAGATCCAGTTCGGCGCCGGGCAAACCCGGTTGAGTGAAGTCATCGAGCTGCGCGTCGCCCGGTTGATCGGTCAGCCACAGATCGACTTCAGGGGACCAGCGCTGACGCGTCTGTGCTTGCAGGTCTGCCGGCAGCAACACGCTGACGCCGGCGCGCCACGCACCAAGCAGGGCGATGGCGAGGTCGGCGGCATCTTCCAGATGCACGGCCAGGTGTTTCACGCCTTGGCCTTGCAGGCCAGCGGCAACGCTCAGGGCCTGCGCGTGCAACTGCGCGTGATCGAGAGCCGGCGCCTGGCAGATTGCCCGTGCTGGCAGAGCCTTGAGCAACAGCTGCTCAAGTTTTATCCAATTCATGTACGGCCTCTTACCCGTTGTCGTATCAGCCATTCAATGGCAAACATCAGGCCGATCAATCCGTAGGAGATCAGGCCGGTGTACAACATCCACCAATCCAGCGGCGCCCATAGGGTGAGGAGGGCGGCGCACAAACCGTTGCAGAAGAAAAACACACTCCAGGCCAGCGTGACCTTGCGTGTGTAGCGAACGGCAACCTCCGGCAGCTCCGGCTCGCGCAAGCGCGCCAGACGCTCGACCATCGGCGGGCCGTATTTCAGGCTCACGCCGAACAGCACCAGCATGAACGCGCTGATCAGCACCGGGTACCAGCGCAGCAATTGCGGGCTGTCGAATACCGCCAGCAACAGGCAGAACGCGATCGCTACGCAGGCCATCCACAGGCTGCCGGGCTTGCGTTCGCCGGTCAGGGCGCGCGCCAGCCACAGGCTGCCCAGCAGCAGCGCAAATTGCCACGGGGCGAAATGCTCCATGCCGAAATACACCGCGAAGGGGTACAGCAGACCGGCCAGCAGCAGGCCGAGGCCGATCAGTCGGCTCATGCGGCCGGTTGAACCAGACGGAACACCGCCTCGACCACGTCACCGACGGTGCGCACTGATTTGAATTCATCGGCGGCGATCTTCTTGCCGGTCTGGCGCTTGATGTGATCGATCAGGTCGACGGCGTCGATGCTGTCGATTTCCAGATCCTGATACAGATTGGCGTCCATGCTTACACGGGCCGGATCCAGTTCGAACAGCTCGACCAGGGCATCGCGCAGGGTGTTGAAAATATCGTCACGAGTTTGCATGGTCCGGTCTCAAGCTGCCTGTTTTGCCGTGACGAATGCCGCAAGGCTGGCCACGTTGGTGAAATGGTTGCGGGTGTCTTTGGCATCGGCGTCAATCTTGATGCCGTATTTTTTCTGGATCGCCAGGCCCAGTTCCAGTGCGTCCACGGAATCCAGGCCGAGGCCTTCGCCGAACAATGTCTGCTCGTCGCCGATGTCCTCGGGGCTGATGTCTTCGAGGCCGAGGGCGTCGATGATCAGCAGTTTGATGTCACGCACCAGGCTAGCGGTGTTCAGTTCGCTCATCTGCGGCGAGCTCCTTAATGAAATAGTCATGCAAATAATCGTTGAGCTTGCGCGAGGCCTGCGGTGCGGGGCCTTGCGCGGCGAAGGTCTGTGGGTCTATATCGGCCCCCACGCGAAAACTGAAGTGCACGCGGCGATGGGGGATGCGATACCACGGCTCGGCTTTGGTCAGGGTGGTCGGGCTGACCTTGATGATCACCGGGGTAACGATTTTCGCACCGCGCAAGGCAATCGCCGCCGCCCCCCGATGAAAGGCCGGCGCCTGCCCCGGCCGGGTGCGCGTGCCTTCAGGGAAAATGATCAGGGTCTGGCCGTCCTGCAACGATTGCGCAGCGGCATCGAGCATATCCATGCTGCCGTCATTGCTGATGTATTCGGTGCGGCGCAGCGGGCCACGGGTGAACGGGTTTTCCCAGAGGGTCTTCTTCACCACGCAATTGGCGTGGCGCACCAGACCGATCAGAAACACCACATCGATCAGCGACGGGTGGTTGGCAATGATCATCTGCCCCGGCCGGCCAAGTCGTTCGGCGCCCTCGATGTCGTAGGTGAGCACGCCGGTGCGCGCCATGAACCGCACGAAAAACCAGAACAGTCGGCTGACCGTACGCCGGGCGCGCAGGCGATGTTCAAGTGCGTCACCGGGCAGGCAACCGAGCAGCGGAAATACCAGCAGGCGCAGGCACAGCCCGCCGAGCCCGAACAAGGCGAAGCTCGCAGCAGTGGCCAGCAGGCGCCAGTAATAGGCGTCGCGGTGTTTGGTGGTCACGGGTTGCGATGCCAGGTCCATACACGATTTTTCCACGCATGTTGGCAATCAGGTTGCTGGCCGACCAGGGTTCGCAGCAGGTTGAGCGCGTGCGGCCAGTGCGCCTTTGACCGGGTTTCGGTGCTGCTGTTCAGGGTCAGCCGCCAGTCGGTACCCGGCGTCAGCAACAAACCGAGCGCGTAAGGGAACGGCACATCATCGACCCACTGTGAGTACGCCTCGGGTGGCTGCTCTTCGGTGATCACCAGCAGCACCGCCGGGGCGCCCTCAGCAAGCAGTGCCGCCGCTTCGAGCATGCCGTGTTCCAGACCGTCGCCAGCAGCAGCGAGGGCGGTCATTTCGCTGGTTTCGCCGCGCATGATCGACCACAAACCGATGATCGCGTTATGCACCGAAAGGCTGAACTGGGTCGGCGACAGAGGCTGTTCGGTGGCCAGATCGCGGAGGATTTCAAACGTGCGAGGGGTTTCACCGTGCCGCGAGACGAACACCAGCGGCAGATTGCTCCTTCCGTCGGCCAGCGGCCAGCCAACGCTGAAGGCCATCCGCGCCAGACGGCTGAGGCGGCGGCGCTGCATGGCCGGCAGAAACGACACATCGGGCGCGGCATCACTGCTCTGGAGCACGACCGGTTGTCGGCTCCAGGCCTGCCAGGCGTCCACGCTGTCGAGCCCCGGGGCCCACGCGCGCCATTGGGCGATGTTGAAGTTGATCACGGACATTCATCCCGCCCCTGCGGGCTTTCGTTGACGCGTTGAGTCGCCAGCGCCGCAGCAGGCTTGGCTTGGCGCAGGGCGCCGGGTGGCGCGCATTATCCCGGTGCGACGGGTGTGTAGCAAATGTTGGTTACATTTTGCCCAACAAATGTACCGAGCGGTTCGTCAGGTGGCTATCACTTGGCCATTATCCATATTCCCCGCGGCCTGTCTGTCAGGAGTCTCTGCGATCGCTGGCGGTTTTTTCCATGGCTGAACGTCGATATTTACACCTGACGGCGTAGTCCATGTCCGTGAAGGTAGCGAAGCGCAGTCACCGGCAACTACACTCGGTCATTCTTTGATACACGGAGGTTTGGTCATGCGGCGCGTGGTGTTCAATCAGAAAGGTGGCGTAGGCAAATCCAGCATCGCCTGCAACCTGGCGGCGGTCAGCGCCAGCGAGGGTTATCGCACATTGTTGGTCGACCTCGATGCCCAGGCCAATTCCACTCAGTATCTGACCGGGCTCACTGGCGACGACATCCCCATGGGCATCGCCGATTTCTTCAAACAGACGCTGTCCTCCGGGCCGTTCTCGAAAAAGAATCAGGCGGACATCTACGAAACGCCGTTCGACAACCTGCACATCATTACCGCCACTGCCGAGCTGGCCGATCTGCAGCCCAAGCTCGAGGCGAAACACAAGATCAATAAGCTGCGCAAGTTGTTGGACGAGTTGTCCGAAGACTACGACCGCATTTATCTGGATACCCCGCCAGCCTTGAATTTCTATGCGGTATCGGCGCTGATTGCCGCGGATCGGGTTTTGATTCCTTTCGACTGCGACAGTTTCTCGCGTCAGGCGCTGTACGGGCTGATCGCCGAAATCGAGGAATTGAAGGACGACCACAATGAAGGCCTGGAAGTCGAAGGCATTGTGGTCAATCAGTTCCAGGCGCGGGCCAGCTTGCCACAGCAGATGCTCGATGAGCTGATCGCTGAGGGCTTGCCGGTGCTGCCGGTGTATCTGAGCAGTTCGGTGCGCATGCGCGAGTCGCACCAGGCCGGCATGCCGCTGATCCACCTCGATCCACGGCACAAACTGACCCAGCAGTTTGTTGAACTGCACAATCTGCTGGAAGGCCACTGATTCCCCGAATGACACGCAAATTCCCAATGTGAAAGCGAGCCTGCTCGCGATAGGCCGGCGCATTCAATATCAGCGCTGAATGATCGGCCGCCTTCGCGAGCAGGCTCGCTCCCACAGGGTGATCTGGTTGTGTCAGATGCCTTGGCTACGCAACCACGCCATCAACTGCGGCAACGGAAACGCACCACTCTGGCGCGCCACCTCCCTGCCGTTTTTAAACAGAATCAGACTCGGAATCGAGCGAATCCCCAGCTGTGCCGACAACTGCTGGTTCGCCTCGCTGTCGAGCTTGGCCAGCCGACACTTGCCCGCCAGTTGCGCCGCGGCCTGTTCAAACACCGGCGCAAACGACTTGCACGGCCCGCACCAGTCGGCCCACACATCTACCAGCAACGGCAGATCACCCTTGATCTGACTGGCGTAATCACCTTGCTTGAGATCGAACGGTTTGCTCAACAGCACTGCAGACTTGCAGCGCCCGCATTTGGGCTGGTCAGCCAAGCGCTCGGCGGGGATGCGGTTAAGGCCATTGCAGGTGGGGCAGGGGATGAGGAGTGGGGTGGTCATGAGCGGAGTCCAAAAGAGAGCTGATGAAAGGTAGTTGGAGACGTTTGCTCATATTTTCAATCGTGCACGGTTCGAGGTTAGACCTAGGCTGAGATTTACCGGACGCGCCGTCGGTCTGTCTGCCTCTATCGCACATTGCGATAATCGCGCCCTTCGATTACTTTCCATAGCAGAATGCGATAAGGATGTTGCATGCATGTGTTTAGCGAAAAACCCATCAGAGAGGCCAAGGAAAAATGGCCACAATCCGCGAGCGCACTGGCGCAGTGGTTTCGACTGGCAAAGAGAAGCTGTCCCAGGGACTTCTCGGCGATGAAATCGATATTTCCTGCGATCGACAAGGTGGGCCAGTTTCATGTCTTTGACCTGGGCGGCAATAAGCTGCGACTGATAGCCTTCGTCAGTTATCGATCGCAGAGGTTGTACATAAAATATGTTCTGGATCATCGCGAATATGATCGGGGCAAATGGAAGGAAGGGAAGGTATGAGCATTTTGATCAAGACAGTGGCCGAGCACTGGGAATATGTCGCTCCGCTGGTTCGAAAGCCGAAGAGCGAGGAGGATTATGACGCCTTGGTGCGGGCGGTCGATGAGATACTCGAAATGACCGGGGAAGATGAGTCGCATCCATTGATGAGTCTTTTGGACATCATCGGTGACTGGATCGAGGAATGGGATCGCACCCATCATCCGATGGCTGAAGCGAGCGGCGAAGAAGTGCTCGGCTATATGATGCGCGAACACGGCCTCACTCAGAGCGACCTTCCTGGCGTGGGTACTCAATCCGTCGTTTCAGAAATTTTGAGCGGGAAGCGAAAGCTCAACCTCCGCCAGGTCCGCTGGCTCGCTGAACGTTTCAATGTACCGATCGAAGTGTTCATCTGAATCGACTCACGACGAACAACTGATCTCCAAATGCTTGCCCCACTCCGGTGGCCGCTCGGCGTAACCTTCCATTCCCGGCTGTTCCTCGAACGGCTTGCTCAACACCGCATGCAGGCGGCGTACTTCGGTGTAGTCGCCTTGCTCGGCAGCATCAATGGCTTTTTGCGCCAGGTAATTGCGCAGGATGTACAGCGGATTGACCGCGTGCATCCGCGCGCGGCGTTGGGCCTGATCGGCATCGCCGTCGCGGGCCACCCGGGCGACGTAGCGTTCGCCCCAGGCATCGAAACCCTTGATATCGACGAAGTCATCGCGCAGGCGGGCAATGGCCGGTTCGGCTGAATCTTCACCGAGGCGGCGGAAGAACAGTGTGTAGTCGACGCCGCTGTTCTGCATCAGTTGCAGCAGGTTTTCCAGCAGTTGCTGGTCATCGTCCTCGGCGGTGGTGAAGCCGAAGCGGCGGCGCATCAGGTCGAGGTAGTGCGCCTGGAACAGCGGCAGGTACAGGCCGAGGGTTTCACGCAGGGCCTCGACGCTGATGAACGGCGTCAGTGCCTGGGCAAGGGCGCTGAGGTTCCACTGGCCGACCGGCACCTGATTGCTGAACGAGTAGCGGCCCTGATCATCGGAGTGGTTGCAGATGAAATGCGCGTCGAAGTCATCGAGGAAAGCGAACGGGCCGAAGTCGAAGGTGATGCCGAGGATCGACATGTTGTCGGTGTTCATCACGCCGTGGCAGAAGCCATAAGCCTGCCACTTGGCGATCAGTTCGGCGTTGCGCTCGACGATCTCGCGGAACATCGCCAGATACGGTTCCGGTTGCTCAAGGCATTCGGGGAAGTGCATCGCCAGCACATGCTCAGCGAGCTGTTTCTGCTGCTCGGGGCGTTTGGTGTAGTAGAAATATTCGAAGTGGCCGAAGCGGATATGGCTCGGCGCCAGGCGCAGCACCATCGCCGCGCGTTCCTGCTTTTCACGCCAGACGGGCGTGTCGGAGCCGATCACGCAGGCGGCCCGGGAAGACGGAATGTTCAACGCGTACAGCGCTTCGGAAGCGAGAAATTCGCGAATCGAGGAACGCAGCACCGCGCGGCCATCGCCCATGCGCGAAAACGGTGTTTGTCCGGCGCCCTTGAGGTGCAAGTCCCAATGCTCGCCGGCGTTGTTGTAGACCTCGCCCAGCAGCAAACCGCGGCCGTCACCCAGTTGCGGGGTATAGCCGCCGAACTGATGCCCGGAATACACCATCGCTCGGGGTTCGGCGTCGGCCCAGAGTTTGTGGCCGCCGAACAGTTGCGCGAATTCTTCGGTTTCGGCGCTGGCCGCATCGAGATCCAGCAGAGCCAGGGCGGCCGGGCTGGCGACCACCAGACGCGGATTGTCGATCGGCTCCGGCAGTACGTGCGCAGAGAACGCGTCGCCGAGACGAGCGAAGCGGTTATCGAAAGTCAGTTCGTCGAGGGCTTTCACGGGCCGGCTCCAGCAGAATGTCCGAGCATTCTGCTGGGATCATGACGGTTAGTCGAGTTTGCCCGGCGGCGGTTCCGACAACGGTTTCTGCCCGTCGACGATCGGCACGATGGTTTTGTTCTCCGGTTCCACAGGCACCATCTTGTATTCCTGACCGTGGAGGTTCTTCAGATAAACCTCCATCTGCCGGAACGAGATGTTGATGTGCTGCTTCTTGAACTCGCGGTTGATGAAGCGGTTGACCTCGTCGAGCACCGGGTTACGGTCACCCAGATCGCGCACATGCATGCGCAGTTCGTGGTCGAGGGTGCTTTCGCCGAAGTTGAGGAAGTACACGTGCGGCTCCGGTTCCTTCAGCACGCGCGGATTCTCCCGGGCCGCCTTGAGCAGCAGTTCCTTGACCAGGTCCAGATCCGAGCCGTAATCGACGCCGAGTTTCAACGTTACCCGAGTGATGGTATCGGTCAGCGACCAGTTGATCAGTTGCCCGGTGATGAACGTTTTGTTCGGGACAATGATGTCCTTGCGGTCGAAGTCGGTGATGGTCGTGGCGCGGATGCGGATCTTGCTCACCGTGCCCGACAGGTTGCCGATGGTGATGGTGTCGCCGATCCGCACCGGGCGTTCGAAGAGGATCATGATGCCGGAGATGAAGTTGGCGAAGATCTCCTGCATACCGAAACCCAGACCCACCGACAGCGCCGCCACCAGCCATTGCAGCTTGTCCCAGCTGACGCCGAGGGTCGACAGGGTGGTGACAAAACCAACGCCGGCAATCACGTAGGACAGCAGCGTGGTTGTCGCATAAGCGCTGCCCTGGGCCAGGTTGAGCTTGGACAGGACGAACACTTCGAGCAGGCCGGGCAGGTTGCGCGCGAGGGCGAAGGTAATGCCGATGATGATCAGCGCGCCGAGCATGTCGCCGATGCTGATCGGCACCATGCTCATGTTGGCGCCGGTGCCGCTGGTGTATTCGTAGAGGGTGATGTTGTCCAGGTACGAGAACACCGAAATCAGGTCCGACCAGACCCAGTACAGTGCCGCGATGAAACCGCCGAGCAGGGCCAGACGGATCAGGCGCAGGGACTGTTCGTTGACCTTCTCGATGTCCAGCGTCGGCTCTTCGATCACCGCTTCCCCGTCGCCGGCCTCTTTCGCCGCCTGCCGTTTCGCCAGCGCGCGCTGATAGGCCAGACGCCGCGCGGCAACGCTCAGGCCACGCACGAAGGTGGCTTCGATGACCAGCCAGAACATCAGCAGGTACAAGGTATTGATCAAGCGGTCGCTGAGTTTCAGCGCGGTGTAGTAGTAGCCGAAGCACACCGCAACGAACAGGGCGATCGGCAGCAGAGTGAACATCACCCCGACGGCTTTGCGAAACAGCGAAGCATTCTGGTGCGTCGGGCTGCTGATCAGCAGGCGACTGAGCAGCCACGCCATCAAGGCGTAGCAGGTCAGCACCACCGGCATGCCAAGCACGTCATCGGCCAGCGCCGCCGGTTGCAACTCGGCAACCGCCACCACCGCGACCAACGCCATCACTACCAAGCCGAGTCGACGTACCCAGCCCTGAAGGAACTCGACCTGCGGTTTCTCCCAGCGGAAGTGCAATTCCGCCACGCCACCCGGCGCGAGGATCCGGTACGCGGTGTAGAACACCAGCCAGGCCTGGCCCATCTGCAACAGCGCCGCGCCCATGTTGGCGTTCTGCCCGCGCGCGTCGATCTGCAAGGCCAGACCGCACAGCGCCAGACCCAGCGCCACCGGCATCGCCAGCAAAATATTGATCAGGATTGCCTGCGGCGTGTGCCATTGGCTGTCGCGCTTGAAGTGGCCGATGTCCTGGTGAACCTTGTTGAGTCTTCCGTATAGCGCCTTGCGTCGCCACAACAGGGCGCCGATCAGCAACGCCAGCGGCAGGAACAACAAGGGGCGCTGGGTCAGGCCGTCGGTCAGTTCGCTCAGGCTCGACGCCCAGGGCAGGGTATTGACCTGCCGCTCCAGCCGCTCCGGCACACCGCGCATCCATTCCACGTCCAGTGGCTTGTTGCTGGGGATCCAGAACATCTGTTCGTCGAGGGTCGCGCGCAGGCTCTGCGCAGTGCTCAGCAATTGTTTCTGATTGAGCTGCAGGGTGATCGACTCATTGAGCATCGCGCTCAATTCGCGGTTCAGCCGCTCAAGCAGATCGGCGCGGGTGTTGGCCAGATCGAGCAGGCTCTTGCGCAACTGCGGAGTAACCTGCTCCGGCGGCTGCGTGGCCAGCAGATTGTCGACATAGGTCGCCGGGTTGCTGAGCAGTTCGCGTTGCTGGCTGACGTCGAATTGATAGAGGCGAATATCGGCAATCTGGTCGGCAAGGTCGCGGTCGACCTTCAAATGGGGAAGTGCCTGTTTTTGTTTGTAGAGAATCTTGGACAGGAGCAGGCTGCCCTTCAACACGTTGATCTGCTCGTCCAGTGCTGAATCGCTCTGGGTCAGGGTGTCGAGTTGCTGTTTGGTCTGCAGGTTCTGCTGCGTGACTTCGTTGAGACGGTCGGTGCTCTTGAGCAAATAGTCGGAAAGCTTGAGGTTGGTTGCACTCTCGCTCGCCAGCAGGCTGCTGCCCCCGGCCTTCTGCGCTTCGATCGATTGCTGGGTAACGGTTTCCTGCGACTGCGCCAGACGCTTCTGGTTGATCAGGGTCTGCAGTTCCTGGATTTCGCGGTCGAGACGGTCGGATTTTTCCGAGAGCAAGTCATGCTGGGCGTTGCCCAGATCCTGCAATTGAGAATTGCCGGCCAGTTCCTGACGGCGCAGCGGAATCAACGCATTGAGTGCGGCCAGTTCGGCATTCAACTGGTCGCGCTGTTCGGCGGTGACCGTTTTGCCGGTGTCCTTGCCGGATTTGAGGATGGTGTTGATCTGCTGGATGCGCGTCTGGCTGGCGGAAATCTCTGCCTGAGCACGTTCGGGACGAGTCTGCGCGGTGATGATCAGGCTGTTGGCTTCGGCCAGGGCTTTTTGCAGATCGCTTTGCTGGGTCGAGCGATCGGTGAGGATCTGCTCCAGTTGCTGGATCGACTCCTTCGGAAAACGCTGGGCTACCGGCACCGGCGCGGTAGCCTTGAGGCGGCTCAGTTCGCGGGTGTTTTCAATCGTCAGCTTCGGCGCATTGGCCAGCTGACGCTTGAGATCGATCAGCTTCTGCTCGTAATCACGCTCGTTATTGAGCTGATTGAGGGTGTTCTGCAGGACGGTCTGCAAAGTCTTCTTGTCGGCGTCCGGCAGTTTGCTGTCGGCCAGCTTGTCGAGGCTGGCCTGCACGGCGTCGCTGGACGGTGGTTCGGCAGCATGCAGCGGGCCGACGACAAGACTGAGGCCCAGCAGGGCCGCGGCGAAAAAGGAGCGCAGGGTAGGCATAGAGACCGGTCAAGCAAGTGAGAGTGGAGGCAGTTTAGAGGAAGAGTCCGGGGCCCGGGCGACTTCCTTCGGGGAATCTGACGCCCACTTTGCCGATCTTGTTCCCGTCCATGACCGCGACCGTCCAGTGGGTATTGTTCCACTCCACCTGGTCACCGACGATGGGTGCGCCCCCGACTTTCTGGGCGATGAACGCCCCCAGCGTCATGTCCGGATCGATGCCTTCGGCCGGCAAGCCATACAGCGCTGCAACCGCTTTAAGCTGGGCGTCTCCTTCGAGCACGAAGTCGCCGAAGAAACGCAGGTCGAGGCCGCGTTGCGGCGCCTGGCTGAACAGTTTGCCGAGGGCCGACAAGTTGTGTTCATGGCCAATAACACACAGCAAATCATCGACTTCCAGCACCGTACTACCCGACGGATGGAGCAGTTGCTGGCCACGAAACAGTGCCGCGATGCGTGTGCCTTCGGGCATTTTCAGTTCACGCAGGGGCGAACCGATGCACCATTTCTCGGCGCCGAGCTTGTAAACGAACAGTTCCCACTCGCTGGTCACGTGCACTTCCAGCGCCGCCCGGGAGATCGGCGCGGGTTCTGGCGGCACCGTCACCTTGAGCAGCTTGGCCACCCACGGCAGGCTCGTGCCCTGCACCAGCAGCGACACCAGCACGATGAAGAACGCGAGATTGAAGTAGAGCTGCGCTTGCGGCAGCCCGGCCATCAACGGGAACACCGCGAGAATGATCGGCACCGCGCCGCGCAGACCGACCCAGGAAATAAAGGCTTTTTCGCGACCGTGGAAGGCCTTGAACGGCAGCAGACCGACCATCACCGACAGCGGCCGCGCGAACAGGATCATCCACAGCGCCAGACCGAGGGCGGGCAGGGCGATCGGCAGCAGATCATGGGGCGTGACCAGCAGGCCCAGCACCAGGAACATGCCGATCTGCGCCAGCCAGGCCATGCCGTCGAGCATGTGCAGAATGCCGTGGCGGCTGCGCACCGGGCGGTTGCCGATCACCAGACCGCACAGGTACACGGCGAGAAAGCCGCTGCCATGCAGGGCGTTGGTCAGCGCGAACACCACCAGGCCGCCGGCGATGATCAGAATCGGGTACAGGCCGGCCGCGAGGTTGATGCGGTTGACCAGTTGCAACATTACCCAGCCGCCGCCCAGACCGATCACGCCACCAATGCCGAATTCGCGGATCAGGTGGGTCAGCAGGCTCCAGTGCAGGCCGGTCTGGCCACTGGCGAGCATATCGATCAGGGTAACGGTTAGAAACACCGCCATCGGGTCGTTGCTGCCGGATTCGATTTCCAGGCTGGCGGTGACCCGCTCGTTCAGCCCTTTGCCGCCGAGCAACGAGAACACCGCAGCGGCGTCGGTCGAACCGACGATGGCGCCGATCAGCAGGCCCTGAATCAGATTGAGGTCGAACAGCCACGCCGCGGCCATGCCGGTCAGCCCGGTGGTGATCAATACACCGACCGTGGCCAGCGACAGCGCCGGCCATAACGCCACGCGGAAACTCGACACCCGCGTGCGCAAACCGCCGTCGAGCAGGATCACCGCCAGAGCGAGGTTGCCGACCAGATAGGCCGTCGGGTAGTTATCGAAGATGATCCCGCCACCATCGACCCCGGCACTCATGCCGACCGCGAGGATGATGACCAGAATCGGAATGCCGAGACGTGAAGAAAGCGAGCTGACAAGAATGCTTGCGCCTACCAGCAACGCGCCGATCAAGAACAGGCTGTTGATGGTCGTCGCATTCAAAGGCAGTACTCCAGAAGCGTAAAGACGGGGGCACAAACTGACCATGCAGTCTGCGTGCCAGCGATTCTAACCTGTTGAAATGTGATGCTGTCAAAAAGCTTTTCAGGGTGGCATCAGGATTTGCGGCAGGCGGACGATTGCGGCCCTCACCCTAGCCCTCTCCCAGAGGGAGAGAGGACCGACCGCGTTGATCATGCGAGATACATCGACCTGAAGTTCCTGAGTCGAACTCAGGTTTGAACAGCACAGAGATCTGCTCCCTTTCCCCCTCTCCCTCTGGGAGAGGGCTGGGGTGAGGGGCTTTTGACCTTGATCTCAAAATTTACAGGCTGAACCGCCCAACCATGTTGTTCAGATCCAGCGCCAACCGCGACAGCTCGTTGCTCGCCGCACTGGTCTGACTCGCGCCGGTCGCTGATTGCACCGACAGATCACGGATGTTGACCAGATTGCGGTCGACTTCCCGCGCCACCTGCGCCTGCTCTTCGGCGGCGCTGGCGATGACCAGGTTGCGCTCGTTGATTTCGACGATGGCGCTGTTGATCGTGTCCAGCGACATCCCCGCGCCTCGGGCGATGTTCAAGGTCGATTCGGCGCGCTCGGTGCTGTTGCGCATCGAATCCACGGCGTGTTCGGTGCCGCTCTGGATGCTGCCGATCATGCGTTCGATTTCGCTGGTCGACTGCTGGGTGCGATGGGCCAGCGCGCGCACTTCGTCCGCCACAACGGCGAAACCACGACCGGCCTCACCGGCGCGGGCCGCTTCGATCGCTGCGTTCAATGCCAGCAGGTTGGTCTGGTCGGCCAGGCCACGGATCACGTCGAGCACCTTGCCGATGTCGCGGGATTCATTGGCCAGGTCGCCGATCAGCGAAGCCGTGCTCTGCACATCGGCGCTCATGCGTTCGATGGCGCTGACGGTTTCCTGCACCAGATCACGACCGTCGCCCGCCGAAGTGGTGGCGTTTTTCGAGGCTTCCGAAGTGCTGACCGCGTTGCGCGCGACTTCTTCGACGGCACTGGTCATCTCGTTGACGGCAGTGGCCGCCTGCTCGATTTCGTTGTTCTGCTGGGTCAGGCCGCGAGCACTTTCGTCGGTGACGCTGTTCAATTCTTCAGCGGCGGAGGCCAGCTGCGTGGCCGACCCGGAAATGCGCTGCAAGGTGTCGCGCAGCTTCGATTGCATCTTGGCCATCGCCGCCAGCAGGCGCCCGGCTTCATCTTCGCCATCGACATGGATCGGCTGGGTCAGGTTGCCTTCGGCGATGGTTTCCGCCGCTTCGAGTGCCTTGGAAATCGGTTTGGTAATGCTCACGGTCAGCAGCCAGGCGAACAGCAAGGTCAAGCCGCTGGCGATCACCAGCAGAGTGACGACCAGATCGAACGACATCGAGTACTGATCCTTGGCGCCCTGATCGGTTTCGGCGATTTGCTGGGTATTGATCTCCAGCAAACGCGCCAGCGCGGTATTCACCGCTTCCGAATTGCTCAGCAAATCGCTGTTGAGCATCTGCCGCAACTCGTCGACCTGATTGTTGCGCGACAGGGTTTTCATGCGCTCTTCAAGCTGACGGTACTGCGCCAGCAACTGCACGTACTGATCGTACGCCGCGCGTTCCTGCGGACCTTCGATCAGCGGCTCGTATGCGCGCTGCGCATCGCTGATCTGGCGGTTGCGCAGGTCGAACAGTTCGATGGTTTTCTGCTGCACATCGGGTTCGCGGTTGATCAGCAAGCGGTAGGACAGTACGCGAAGGCGCAGGGTCAGCTGGGTGAATTCGTCGAGGGCCTTGATCGATGGCACGCTGGCAGTGGCGATGTCTTCGCCGGCCGCGCGGATCTTGCTCATCTGGTTCAGGGCAAACACGCCGAGAATCAACATCAGGCCGCCGATCAGGGCGAAGCCGGTGAACGCCCGTGGGGCGATATTCATATTGCGGAGGGACATGGGCGGATACCGAAAAGGGCCGCATCCATGCGGGCTGAGACTGCTGTATGGGTGACTTATCGGTCATACGACTAAAGTCTTGAGGTGGTGTGCGTATTTGTCGCAGACGGCTCTGTGCGACGAAGTGCAGGAACCAGATCGACCAATCACAGTCTTTTAAACTCGCGAGAAGCTTCGCCACCCAGGCAAATCAAGGCCTTGCGCCGGTTTAACCCTGGCATCCGTGGTGACTTTTCTTTATCGTACGCGCCCTTTGAAAAACGCTTGGAAGATCAAAATGTTGGAAGCATCCCTCAGCCAATTGGAACAGCTCGTCAGCGACCTGGTGCAACAGAACCAGACCTTGCTGCAGACCAACCAGACCCTGTCCACGGAACTGGCCCAGGCCAAGGATGAAAACGAAAACCTGCAACTGAACCTGATGGAGCAGGAAGAAAAACACGGCGCCACCGCCGCGCGCATCCAGGCACTGGTCGATCGCGTCAACGCAGGTCCCGTCAGCGCATGAACCACGGCACAGCAGGGGTAAAAGTCATCTCCATTCTCGGCGAAGACTATTCGATCAAGGCACCGGCCGGGGAAGAACAGACCCTGCTGGATGCGGCGATGATGCTCAAGGCCGCGCTGGAAGACACCAAGCGCAAATACCCGACGCTGATCGGCGACCGTTTGCTGGTGCTGGCGGCGATGAATCTGTGCTCGCAGCAGATCGAAATGAAGAAGCAGCACAAAGAAGAACTCGAGCGTTATCAAGAGCAAGTCAGCGCCACGGTCGAGACCATTGCCAAGACGATCAATCAGGGTTGATCGGGTTGCTGGCGTGCAGATGAGTGGATTCACGCTGGGCTGATGTGTCGTCAGCCCCGGCCCTTTCGCGGGCAAGCCCGCTCTCACAGTTATCGTGGTGATTCACTGGGTGTGTGAACGCCACCGAACCCATTGGGAGCAAGCCTGCTCGCGAAGGTTTGAAGCGCTGAACAGCTTTTGGATCAGAACCACTCCTCGCGCATCGTCAGGCACGTATCATCCCGCGCCTCCAGCAAGTCCAGCTCATGCTGGCAGCCCGGCACTTCCCACGTCAGGAAGTACCGCGCCGCCTGCAACTTGCCCTTATAGAAGTCGACATCCGCCGCATGCCCTTTGGCCAGGCCTTCCTCGGCGCGAATTGCCTGTTCCAGCCAGCGCCAGCCGATCACCGCGTGGCCGAACACTTTCAGGTACAGCGCCGAGTTCGCCAGGCTGCTGTTGACCTTGCCCTGGGCCAGATCGGTGAGCAGGCCGATGGTCACGGTTTGCAGGCGGGCAACGAGTTTTCCCAGCGGTTCGCGCAGTGCGCTCAGCGAGTCGTACGCGGTCGCGCGTTGCGCGGTGTTGGCGATCAGGCGAATCAATTGCTTCAACCCGGCGCCACCGTTCTGCGCCAGCTTGCGTCCGAGCAAATCCAGCGACTGGATACCGTGGGTACCTTCGTGGATCGGGTTCAGGCGGTTGTCGCGGTAGTACTGCTCCACCGGATATTCACGGGTGTAGCCGTGACCGCCAAGAATCTGGATCGCCAGTTCGTTGGCCTTCAGGCAGAACTCCGAGGGCCAGGATTTGACGATCGGCGTCAGCAGGTCCAACAGCTCATGCGCCTGCTTGCGTTCGGCTTCGGTCTCCAGCGTCGTGGTGTCATCGAACAGCCGCGCTGCATACAGGCCAAGATCGAAGGCACCTTCGACGTAGGATTTCTGCGTCAGCAGCATGCGTCTGACATCCGCGTGCTGAATGATCGCCACCGGCGCCGTGGTCGGATCCTTGCTGTCCGGCACCCGACCCTGCGGCCGCTCGCGCGCGTACTCCAGTGAATACAGGTAACCGGCATAACCGAGCATGACCGCGCCCATGCCGACGCCGATCCGCGCTTCGTTCATCATCTGGAACATATAGCTCAAGCCGTGGTGCGGCTTGCCCACCAGATAGCCGACGCACTCACCGTTATCGCCGAAGTTCAGCGCGGTAGATGTGGTGCCACGCCAGCCCATCTTGTGGAACAGCCCGGCGAGCAGCACGTCGTTGCGCTGGCCGAGGCTGCCGTCGTCGTTGACCAGAAACTTCGGCACGATGAACAGCGAAATACCTTTCACTCCCGGCGGCGCGTCGGGCAGTTTGGCCAAGACCATGTGCACGATGTTTTCCGAGAGCGGATGATCACCGCCGGAAATGAAGATCTTGTTGCCCTTGAGACGATAGGTGCCGTCGGATGCGGGCTCGGCGCGGGTACGAATATCCGACAGTGACGAACCGGCATGGGGTTCTGTCAGGGCCATGGTGCCGAAGAAGCGGCCGTCGATCATGGGTTGCAGGAAGCGCTGCTTCTGTTCTTCGCTGCCGAAGCTTTCGATCAGGTTCGCTGCGCCCATGGTCAGGAACGGGTACGAAGTCGATGCGGCGTTTGCCGACTGGAAGTGCGCGAAGCAGGCTTGCGACAGCAGGGTGGGCAGTTGCATGCCGCCGGCTTCGAAACTGCGTGCGGCATTGAGAAATCCCGCCTCGAGGAAGGCATCCACCGCCGGTTTCACTTCGGGGATCAGAATGGCCTGGCCATCTTCATAGCGCGGCTCGTTTTCATCGCCCTTGCGGTTGTGCGGGGCGAAATACTTTTCGGCGATGCTGCGCGCGGTGCCGATGGCGGCGTCGAAAGTCTCGCGATTGTGCTCGGCAAAGCGCTCACGTCGAGTCAGGCCCTCGGCATCAAGGACTTCGTACAGCTCGAAAGCCAGATTGCGGGAACTGAGCAGCGTCTCGGACATGGCGGCTTACCTTAAAGAAAGTATGCCGCAGTCTAGGTAGGCCCATAAAAATGGGGAAGGAAGATAGATAAGGGTGATGGGGCGGCACAAGCCACAAGCTTCAAGCTGCAAGTAAGGGCATTTTGCTTTTACTTGCAGCTTGCAGCTTGCAGCTTGCAGCTTGCAGCTTGCAGCTTGTCGCTCGAAGCTTGTAGCTGCTTTTATCCGATGGTCATCAAGCTGGCATTACCCCCCGCCGCAGCGGTGTTGACGCTCAATGCCCGCTCGATCACCAGACGCTCCAGGGCAATGTTGGTCTCGCCCTGGGACAGGCCCTGAACCCCAACGATCGCGCCGCCGCGCTGGGCAATCTGCTGGCAGACGCCGCGCAACTGGTCGGAATGGCCGTGATGCAGCACTGCATCGAACACCACCTCGTCCTTGTTCCAGTCGGCAACGCGCTTGATCCGCGCCTGGACTTCCTTCGGCAGACGGGCGAACAAGGCCTTGGTCTGCTCGGATTCCGGCCATACCGCCGAACCGCCCACCGCCAGCACCGCGGCCAGTTGCGTCAACAGATCACCTTCAACTTCCGCGAGGCACAGTACGTGTTCGCGCGGCAGGATCGCGTAGCTGTTTTTCTCGCCGGTCGGACCGGCCAGCACGCGGGTGATGCCGCTCTGCGATTGCGCTGCGTATTGCACGCACAGGGTGCTCAGGTCGGCGAACTTGTTGTTGTCGGCCCAGGCTTTCAGAGCGTTCAACGATTGGCTCATGGCATCGCGCAAGCGCACGTCCGGGGCAACGATGGCGTCACCGCGAGCGAAGGATTGCTCGATTGCGTCGCTAGGACGCGTCGACAGCAAACGGTACAGATACAGCGGGCCGCCGGCTTTCGGGCCAGTACCCGACAGGCCTTCGCCGCCGAATGGCTGCACGCCGACCACGGCACCGACGATGTTGCGGTTGACGTAGACGTTACCGGCGTTGACGTTGTCGATCACCTTGGCGATGGTTTCGTCGATGCGCGTGTGCACGCCCAGCGTCAGGCCATAACCGGAGGCGTTGATCTGGCCGATCAGTTGATCCAGCTCTTTGCGCTTGTAGCGCACCACGTGCAGCACTGGGCCGAAGATTTCGCGTTGCAGTTCGTCGAAGCTTTCCAGTTCGATCAGGGTCGGCATGACGAAGGTGCCGCGCTTGACCTCTTCGCTGTCGGCAATCGCTACCTGGTAAACATTACGGCCCTTATCGCGCATGCCCTGGATGTGCTTGTCGATGCCAGCCTTGGCTTCGGCGTCGATCACCGGGCCGATGTCCACGGACAGGCGCTCCGGGTTACCGAGGCGGCTTTCAGCCATGGCACCCTTGAGCATTTCGATGACGCGATCGGCGGAATCTTCCTGCAAGCACAGTACCCGCAGGGCCGAGCAACGCTGGCCGGCACTGTCGAAAGCCGACGACACTACGTCGATCACGACTTGTTCGGTGAGTGCCGAGGAGTCGACGATCATCGCATTCTGGCCACCGGTTTCGGCGATCAGCGGAATCGGCCGGCCCTGGCTGTCGAGGCGCCCAGCGATGTTGCGTTGCAGCATGCGCGCGACTTCGGTCGAACCGGTGAACATCACGCCTTTGACGCGCTCATCACCTACCAGACCAGCGCCGACCGTTTCACCACGCCCCGGCAGCAGTTGCAGCACGCCTTCCGGAATCCCGGCTTCGAGCAGCAAGCGCACGGCTTGCGCGGCGACCAGCGGGGTTTGCTCCGCAGGTTTGGCCAGTACCGGGTTGCCGGCAGCCAATGCCGCAGCGACCTGGCCGCTGAAGATCGCCAGCGGGAAGTTCCACGGGCTGATACATACGACCGGACCCAGTGGACGGTGGGCGTCGTTGCTGAAATCGTTGCGCGCCTGCACTGCGTAATAACGCAGGAAGTCGACCGCTTCGCGGACTTCGGCGATGGCGTTGGCGAAGGTCTTGCCGGCTTCGCGAGCCAGCAGGCCCATCAGCGGCTGGATTTCACCTTCCATCAAGTCAGCGGCACGTTCCAGAATCGCTGCACGTTCGGCCGGCGGCGTGGCCTGCCAGATCGGCGCGGCGTTCAGCGCGCACTGAATGGCGTTGTCGACGTCTTCGACGGTGGCTTCCTGCACGTGACCAACCACATCGCGGTGATCGGCCGGATTCAGCACGGCAACCGGCGTTTCGTTGCTGGACGCGCAACCGAGCATCGGCGCGGCCTTCCAGTCGTTATGCGCAGTGGCGAGCAGAGCGCAGGACAGCGAAGCCAGACGATGTTCGTTGGCCATGTCGATGCCGCTGGAGTTGGCACGCTCGGCACCGTACAGGTCACGCGGCAGCGGAATGCGTGGGTGCGGCAGACCGAAACCACCTTCCACGGTCGCCATCTGCTCGATCTGCGCCACCGGATCGGCCACCAGTTCCTGAATCGAAATCGACTGGTCGGCGATGCGGTTGACGAACGAGGTGTTGGCGCCGTTTTCCAGCAGACGACGCACGAGGTACGCCAGCAGGGTTTCGTGGGTGCCGACCGGAGCGTACACGCGGCACGGACGGTTCAGCTTGCCCTCGGATACTTTGCCTACAACCTGTTCGTAGAGCGGTTCGCCCATGCCGTGCAGGCACTGGAATTCGTACTGGCCCGGGTAATAATTCTGACCGGCAATGTGATAGATCGCCGACAAGGTGTGGGCGTTGTGCGTGGCGAACTGCGGATAAATGACTTCCGGCACCGACAGCAGTTTGCGTGCGCAAGCGATGTAGGAAACGTCGGTGTACACCTTGCGGGTATAGACCGGATAGCCTTCCAGGCCTTCGACCTGGGCGCGCTTGATTTCGCTGTCCCAGTACGCGCCTTTTACCAGACGGATCATCAGGCGATGACGGCTGCGACGGGCCAGATCGATCACGTAGTCGATCACGTACGGGCAACGCTTCTGATAAGCCTGGATAACGAAACCGATGCCGTTCCAGCCAGTCAGTTGCGGCTCGAAGCACAGACGCTCGAGCAGATCCAGCGACAGCTCGAGGCGGTCGGCTTCTTCGGCGTCGATGTTCAAGCCGATGTCGTATTGCTTGGCCAGCAGGGTCAGCGACAGCAGACGCGGGTACAGCTCGTCCATGACGCGCTCGTATTGCGCACGGCTGTAGCGCGGGTGCAGCGCCGAGAGCTTGATGGAAATGCCCGGGCCTTCATAAATCCCACGACCGTGGGACGCTTTGCCGATCGAATGGATCGCCTGTTCGTACGACGCCAGGTATTTCTGCGCGTCGACTTCGGTGAGTGCCGCTTCACCGAGCATGTCGTAGGAATAACGGAAGCCCTTGGCTTCGAACTTGCTCGCATTGGCCAGTGCTTCGGCGATGGTTTCGCCGGTGACGAACTGCTCGCCCATCAGGCGCATGGCCATGTCGACGCCCTTGCGGATCATCGGCTCGCCGCTCTTGCCAATGATGCGGCTCAGCGAAGAAGTCAGGCCGGCTTCATTGTGGGTGGAAACCAGTTTGCCGGTCAGCAGCAGGCCCCAGGTCGCCGCGTTGACGAACAGCGAAGGGCTGTTGCCCAGGTGCGGATGCCAGTTGCCGGTGCTGATCTTGTCGCGGATCAGCGCATCGCGAGTGCCCTTGTCGGGGATACGCAGCAGCGCTTCGGCAAGACACATCAGCGCCACGCCTTCCTGGGACGACAGGGAAAATTCCTGCAGCAGGCCCTGAACAATACCGGCACGACCGCCGGCACTCTTCTGGTTACGCAGTTTTTCCGCGATGGTCGCGGCGAGTTTGTTGGTGGCTTCGGCCATTGGAGCCGGCAGGCGCGCCTGCTCGATCAGCATCGGCACCACTTCCGGCTCAGGACGGCGGTAGGCCGCGGTGATCGAGGCACGCAGAACCGATTGCGGCAGGATGCTTTCGGCGAATTCGAGGAAACATTGGTGAGCGTGATCGGTCTGCACTTCGCCTGCGTCATCGGCATCTTTGGCGGTCAAACCGTTCAACTCAGTCAGGGTTGCACCACCCTCGAGTTTTTCCAGGTAATTGAAAATTGCCTGTTTGATCAGCCAGTGCGGCGTGCGATCAATCGAGGTTGCGGCAGCCTTGAGGCGCTCGCGGGTCGGGTCATCAAGTTTGACCCCAAGGGTGGTGGTAGCCATATTTTTATCCTCATGGTTGCCACAGTTGCGTGGCATCAGCTGGCCGCAAGATTAGCCGTGCGCCGAATGAGGTGCAACCGGGTGCAACCCTTTTTTTGTCGGAATAATTCGCAGCTCGTCAGGAAATAATTTCTGGTACGAAAGTGCCGCTCCTGCTTGGTGCTTTTGCTTCTAGCAAAGAGCGCCGACTGCCACAAAAGGGAGCAAAAACACGCTGGTCTTCGAATATTCCGACTAGGTGCAACTGATTCTGGCGAAACTGGTTGCACCTTATTTACTTTGTTGCATAGCATTCGCCGCCAAGGTGCAACCGGGAATAACCCGGTGTACCGGCTGATGGCTTTCCTGGGGAAACATCAGTCTTAAATGCGCGGGATCCCGGATCGTCTGCCAAACGTCGTCGTTTGCGAGCGGTTCACCACCGCCGCTACATAAAAACAAAGCCAGGGCGTAACTTAATGAGCGTTAGCAATCCAACCTTGATCACATTCGTGATCTACATCGCAGCAATGGTGCTGATCGGCTTCATGGCCTATCGCTCCACCAACAACCTTTCCGACTACATTCTCGGCGGTCGCAGCCTCGGTAGCGTGGTAACTGCACTGTCCGCCGGTGCCTCCGACATGAGCGGCTGGTTGCTGATGGGCCTGCCGGGCGCCATCTACATGTCCGGTCTGTCCGAAAGCTGGATCGCCATCGGCCTGATCGTCGGTGCTTATCTGAACTGGCTGTTCGTCGCCGGCCGTCTGCGAGTGCAGACCGAGCACAACGGCGATGCCCTGACTCTGCCGGACTACTTCTCCAGCCGTTTCGAAGATAAAAGCGGCCTGCTGCGGATTATCTCGGCGGTGGTGATCCTGGTGTTCTTCACCATCTACTGCGCTTCCGGCATCGTCGCCGGTGCGCGTCTGTTCGAAAGCACCTTCGGCATGTCCTACGAGACAGCGCTGTGGGCCGGTGCGGCGGCGACGATTGCCTACACCTTCGTCGGCGGTTTTCTCGCAGTCAGCTGGACTGACACGGTACAAGCCACGCTGATGATCTTCGCACTGATCCTCACGCCGATCATCGTGCTGCTGGCGACCGGCGGCGTCGACACCACGTTCCTGGCCATCGAAGCCAACGATCCAAGCAACTTCGACATGCTCAAGGGCACCACCTTCATCGGTGTGATTTCGCTGTTGGGCTGGGGCCTGGGTTACTTCGGTCAGCCGCACATCCTCGCGCGTTTCATGGCGGCGGATTCGGTGAAATCGATCGCCAATGCCCGTCGCATCTCCATGACCTGGATGATCCTGTGCCTGGGCGGCACCGTGGCCGTGGGCTTCTTCGGTATCGCCTACTTCTCGGCGCACCCGGAGGTGGCTGGCCCGGTGACCGAGAACCACGAGCGTGTGTTCATCGAACTGGCGAAAATCCTCTTTAACCCATGGGTTGCCGGTGTGTTGCTGTCGGCGATTCTCGCCGCTGTGATGAGCACCCTGAGCTGCCAGTTGCTGGTGTGCTCAAGCGCCCTGACCGAAGACTTCTACAAGACCTTCCTGCGTAAAACCGCGTCCCAGGTCGAGCTGGTCTGGGTCGGTCGCGCCATGGTGCTGCTGGTAGCACTTATCGCTATCGCACTGGCCGCTGACCCGGATAACCGCGTACTGGGCCTGGTGTCCTACGCCTGGGCTGGTTTCGGCGCTGCGTTCGGCCCTGTTGTGCTGATCTCGGTGGTCTGGAAAGGCATGACCCGAGACGGCGCACTGGCCGGTATCCTGGTCGGCGCGATCACCGTTGTAGCCTGGAAACACTGGGAAGTGATGGGTTTGTACGAAATCATCCCTGGCTTCATCTTCGCCAGCCTGGCCATCTACATCGTCAGCAAGCTCGGCGCGCCGACAGCCGGAATGGTGCAGCGCTTCGAAGCGGCGGAGAAGGATTTCCACCTGAACAAGTAATGCGCTGAGCTCCGGCTCACACGAAAACGGCCCGTTTCCTACAGGAGGCGGGCCGTTTTTTTTGTGCCTGTGATTTGTCGAATCCTGTGGAAATCCATTGTGGGAGCGAGCCTGCTCGCGAATGCGATTGATCATTCAATGAATGTGTCGGCTGACATGCCGCTTTCGCGAGCAGGCTCGCTCCCACAGTGTTCGGTGGGGGGATTGGAGATTTGTCTGTAGTTGAAGGCGCCGCTTTTTGCAGGGGTTTTCATCAATGAAAGTAGGGCAATTCTGAATTTCCCGTCACCTGCTCATCCCCCCTTGCCCCTCATGCAGAATCGCCCGCCCTTCATTCTGCAGAGAGACATCGGATGTTCGCCCCTGCCAATCAACCGCGTTTCACGTTGACCCTCGAAGGCACCCAGCATGACCTCAAGGTCCTTGAATTCACCGGCAGGGAGGCCATCAGCCAGCCTTTTCGCTTCGAGCTGGAACTGGTCAGCGAGCGGCCGGACCTGGAGCTGGAAAGCCTGCTGCATGGTCAGGCGTTTCTGAGTTTCGATGCTCAGGGTTCCGGCATTCATGGTCAGATTTATCAGGTCGGGCAGGGCGATTCCGCGAAGCGTCTGACACGCTATCACCTCAGCCTCGTCCCGCGTCTGACGTATCTTGGGCATCGCATCAACCAACGGATTTTCCAGCACCAGAGCGTGCCGCAAATCGTCACTCGGATTCTCAAGGACCATTCGATCCTGCGCGATGCCTTTGAATTTCGCCTCGGCAGCGAATACCCGGAGCGCGAATACTGCGTGCAATACGCTGAAAGCGATCTGGCCTTTATCCAGCGTCTATGTGCCGAGGTCGGCATTCATTACCACTTCCAACACAGCGCCGAAGGCCATTTTCTGGTCTTCGGCGACGACCAGACCGTGTTCCCAAAACTGCCCGAGCCGACGCTGTATCTGCCGGGCAGCGGCATGTCGGCTGGCGCGCCGGCGATTCAGCGTTTCAACGTGCGCGTGGAAACCCGCACCAGTGTCGTCACCCGGCGTGACTACAATTTCGAAAGACCACGCCTGTCTCTGCAAGGCCGCAGCGACGGCGAACATCGTCCGGTGCTGGAGGACTACCACTTCCCCGGGCAATTCAATGATCGCGAAACCGGCAAGCACCTGGCGCGGCGAGCGCTGGAACGGCACGTCGCTGACTACCGTCAGGCCGAAGGCCGCAGCGACGAATCCGCATTGGTCTGCGGACATTTCCTGCAGCTCACCGAACATCCGCGCAGCGACTGGAATGATCTGTGGTTGCTCACTGCCGTTGAACACCGGGGCCGTCAGCCGCAGGTGCTCGAGGAATCGGTGACCAGCGATGGCGAATCGTTCCAGGGTTACCGCAATACCTTCGTGGCCACACCGTGGGACGTGTTCTATCGTCCGGCGCTGGGGCCGGAGAAACCGCGCATGTCCGGTTACCAACCCGCCGTTGTCACTGGTCCGAAAGACCTGGAAATCCATTGCGATGAATACGGGCGGGTCAAAGTCCAACTGGCCTGGGATCGCGATGGCGAGCTGAACGAGCACTCCAGTTGCTGGCTACGTGTCGCGGCCGGTTGGGCCCACGATCACTACGGCAGCGTGTTGATTCCGCGAGTCGGAATGGAAGTGCTGGTCGGCTTCATCGATGGCGATGCCGACAAGCCGCTGGTCATGGGTTGCCTGCCAAATGCGGCGACCCCGGTGCCGCTGGACCTGCCGGCGGACAAGACCCGCAGCATTTTCCGCAGCCAGAGCAGCCCCGGCGGTGGCGGGTATAACGAACTGCGCATCGAGGACAAGAAGGGCGCCGAGGAAATCTACCTGCGTGCCCAGCGCAACTGGACCCAGCACGTACTCAACGACCAGCAACTGCAGGTCGATAATCAGCGCAGTGTGGTCGTCGCCGGCACTGCCCGCCATGAACTCAAGGCCGACGAGCAACGCATCACCCATGGTCAGCGGCAGACCGAGGTGAGGCAGGATGACCATTTGTCCGTACTCGGCGACCAGCGGGTTCGTGTTAACAGCCAGGCGACCAGCGCTTCTGCGCAGATCCATATCAGCGCGGGCCAGCAAGTGGTCATCGATGGCGGCGCGAGCGCGACGATTCAGGCGGGCGGGCAGTGGATCAATATCGGCCCCGGCGGGATTTTCAGCAGCGTGCCGATTGTCGTGGGCGGCGCGCCGATGCTGGCGACCAGCGCTGCGCCAGTGGTGCCGGGACTGGTGGAAAAACTCGCCGCGCCGGCAGCCATCCTCACCGCCGCACAAATCATGAGTTTCAAGGGCGATGCGCCGTTCTGCGAAGAGTGTGAACGTTGTAAGGACGGTGTTTGTGCAGTCTGAAGAATTGACGCCCGAACAGTGGCTGGCGCGTCAGCCGCTGCACGCGTCGGAGCAACTGTTCGCAATTTTCAGCCGCGCCAGTGATGCCGATGTTTTTGCGGCCTGGCGGGGCACGGCTGATCCGGTCTGGGCCGAGACGATTTATGCCGAGTGGGACGCGGTGATGCCTTACGTGGGAATTGTCGCTGCGGACAGTGAGTTTTTACGTTGGGTGGCACAAACCGACTCGCGGGATTGGGGGTGGCTGGCGGTGTCTTCGGCGGATCTGGAAGCGCTGGTCGAGCATTTCCGCAGCTTGACTCAAGTGCTGATGCCGCACGGTAAACCAGTGTTTTTTCGCTTCTGGGATGGGCGGTATCTGCTGCCTCTATTGCAGGTCGATGAGGTCAATCCGGCGCAGTTGCTGCCGGTGATTTCGCGAGGCTTGATCAATGGCAAAGCCGTTGAAATCGGCGGCCGGGCGCTGGTTTCGGGGCGAGTCTTTCCGTGGTGGAGGGTGCCGGACCGGGTGTTGACGCAGACCGATGAAAGCGTTCGCGTCGCGAACGTTCTGCAATGGCTAGGCGAGGAGCAACCGGCCGTGTTCGAGGCGTTTCCCGAGGCGGTGCTGCGCTGCAAGGTCGGGCAGTTTTTCAAATTATCGATGTCGGAAGATTCGTCACGATCGGCGCTTCTGGAGTTTTTGCTGGCAGAGGCAGAGTGAAATTTCGGGGCAAACGCTTCGGACGTTTCCTTCGAATTGCGGCGGTTTTCATGAACTGGTGCGCGGTGGGTTGCAGGGATAGTCTTTTCGTTGTCACTGCGAGAGTGGTGACAGGGTGAAGGATCCCCGCATTCATGACGTTACAGTTCGTTGGCTTTTTGCGGCGCTTGGTTCAAGTCCGTAAGATCGTTCGCGGCGGCTGTGCGTGGGGCACGCTTCGGCGTGGCCGAGGTCCATGATTGCTCGGTTCCTACTCCTGCGCACAGCTGCCACCCTAACCCGTAGGAAGGTGTGATGGCGGCTCACGTTAATCAATCATGGAACGACAAAAATGGCCAATATGCATACTGATCCTCCTTACGAAAAAATCACCCCTCACCCCGATAACCGCTTCATGGCCCTCACCGGCAATTGCAGCGACATGCCCAGCCTGTTCGTCGACACCCATGTGCCCCTCGACATCCTCATGGACGCCGCCAACTACCGCATCCGCGCGGTGGTCCAGGTCCTGGAAAACATGTGCATGCGCGGCTCGATCGAATGCGACTCCGTGATCCTCAGCGACTTCGCCCTGCTGTGCGCCATCCCATTGCGCGATGGCTGTGATGTGCTGGACGTCATCGGCAAGCGCTTGAGCGCGATGCCTTAACGACAGCGTTGGACATAGATCCTTCCAGCCTCGCTCTTTGGAAGGATCAATAAACTCTTGAAAGCTCAATTCTGTAGGTACTGATCCTGCGATTTGATAAACAGATCGAATGCTGGAGAGTTGTAAATTTCGAGACAAGAATAAAACACTATCTTTCTCCCTGACTGTTTGCTTGTTGAGGATGCCTTTGTATACGCCTCTGCCACATATTTTTCGGTTTCAGCGTAGGGGTCATGAATGACCTCGAGCGTATCCTCATTTTGCGAAATCGCGTGCTGACCTTTACCCATCGCGGAGTAAGCACCGATCGCGAGTCCGAGATCCGACTTGATGTCTGAATCGCTCTTGAACTGAGTGGAAATGCAATTGGTGAGTCCATAATTTTTCAGCGAAGTTCTCGCTGCGTTTACCTCTGCTTCGCTTGAAAGCGCAGTTGCGGATGTGCCGAGGATACTGATTGCGACGAACAGCTGTAATTTCATCCCTTTAACTCCCAAAAGTTGATTTTTTCCAGTTTTACCTCGGGCCTGTCGTAAGTGTGGCTGTCTGAGCGATGGTAGTCACTGTTATCACCTGTTGCGCTACCGTTCCATAAAGTCGCATGACCTGTGGCATCGCTCCAGCCAGTAATCTCCATGATAATTACACCCTTTTTGCCATTGATGAAGTTCGCCTCGCTCATTTTCAATTCATGATCCGGGGCGCCCCAATTGTGTTTCAGGAAGGCCAGAAAATCTGCGACTTTCATGATATAGGGAAGTTGATCCGCACCGGGCAAACGATAGATGGATTTGCTTGGGATTATCGTTCCTTTCGGGATTTTATATCCGCCGTAGTTAAACCCTCTGCTTATTCTTAAAGCGCAAGCGTTCGCGTAAGCGTCGGGTTTTTCTGCTCTGGCAGCTTCGACATTACCTCCCACAAGCGCATACACGTCAATCGAGCTTTTGAGCCCAACCTCTGCATAAGCAGTCCATAGGGTGCTGAATCTTGGCCTTTTCACGACTATGTTGGAGGTGACGCCGCCCGCGCTGATATTAAGCTGAGCCATTAGACTTCTCCCTCCATTTGAAAGACCTCGGCATCTAAAGCGTTTGGAATGATTACTATGCCTTCCGCGCCTACGGTGCCTGACAGTGTTTTTTCTGTGGCGCCGCTGATAGTCACAGTGACGGTTTCCCCAAGCGAATATCCGGAAGTTTTTACGTGAATATTCAGATCGGTATAGAAGCGCGATACTGAATCGACTGGCGTATGTTGTTCTCCATAAGAGAACGTGATGCGCTGGATGCTCTTCGGTTGCGAAGCCAAGGGGGTGATGGGAGAGAAGCTCGCCGCACTATGTTCGCCACCGCCGTATACGGAAGATTGTGTAGAGAGCACTGTGTTGGATTTTGGGGGACAGCCACACGCTACATAATCACCTTCAAGCGCAACGGGCCCGGCAGGCAGAGTGATTGTTCGCGGGCCGACAGCGACGATGGGCCCTCTTCCTGGAGGACATACAGGACAGCTAGCCATATGACCGATAGAGGAAGTGCTTGCCGCGTAATCAATGTTTATTCCAGTGTTTCCTTCGAGGACCGCGCCGCCAGTTGATGTAGGGGCACCGATTCCGATCACCTTTCGACCCATGTAAATTTCCCTCTTTACTGGTTGAGTGCTCTGGATGTTCGCATTCTCTTCATGTGTGAGACGACGCCTATCCCACGACAAGATGTTTCTTTATGTTGCGCATAGCGTTGCGGTGGAACCACTTTTTGCGCCGACTCTGGAACGCGCAGCGTCCCGAGAGGCATTCCCGCGCAGAGCGTGGTAACGATCAGCGCGCAGGAAAGCCGCTCAGCCGCCAACCCCTGACTTGCCGCCCGGTAAAAGGTAAACTTTGCGCCCCTCGCAGGAGCAGCCATGAATTATCGTCACGCCTTCCATGCCGGCAATCACGCCGATGTGTTCAAACACCTGACCTTGACCCGCCTCATCGCCCTGATGTCGCGCAAGGAGCAGCCGTTTGCCTATCTCGACACGCACGCCGGCATTGGTCTGTATGATTTGCAGGGCGATCAGGCCAATCGCACCGGCGAGTACCTGGAAGGCATCGCGCGGTTGTGGGATCAGCCGGACGTGCCGGCGCTGACCGCCGACTACATGAAGGTGCTGCACGAGATGAACCCGGATGGCCAGTTGCGCTACTACCCGGGTTCGCCCGAGCTGGCTCGGCGTCTGACCCGGCCGCAGGATCGGGTGATGCTCAACGAGAAACACCCCGAAGACGGTGTGTTGCTCAAGGACAACATGGCCGGTGATCGTCGGGTGAAAGTGCATCTGGGCGAGGGCTGGCATGTGGCGCGGGCGATGTTGCCGGTGCAGGAGAAGCGCGCGGTGATGCTGATCGATCCGCCGTTCGAGCAACTGGAAGAGATGCAGCGCTGTGCGGCGTCGATGAAAGAAGCCATCGGCCGCATGCGCCAGACCGTCGCGGCGATCTGGTATCCGGTGAAGGATCAGCGTGCACTGCGGCGTTTCTATCAGGATCTGGCCGGCACGGGTGCGCCGAAGCTGCTGCGTGTGGAGTTGCTCGTGCATCCGCTGGACACGCCGAACAGCCTGAACGGTTCCGGGCTGGCGATCGCCAATCCGCCGTGGGGGCTGGAGGAAGAGTTGCGTGAGTTGCTGCCGTGGCTGTCGAAGACGCTGGGGCAGACCCAGGGCGGCTGGCAGATGGATTGGTTAATAGCGGAATGAAGCCGCAAGCCGCAAGCTACGAGCTACGAGCTACAAGCTACAAGCTACAAGCTGAAGCGAGCACAGCGCTTGCAGCTTGAAGCTTGCCGCTAGCAGCTTTTTTAGCTCGGCATGCACACGCCGGTGCCGCCAATGCCGCAGTAACCTTCCGGATTCTTCGCCAGATACTGCTGGTGATAGGCCTCGGCAAAGTACACGGTCGGTGCCTGGTCGATCTCGGTGCTGATTTCACCCAGACCGGCCTTCGCCAGTTCAGCCTGATACACGGCTTTGCTTTTCAACGCAGCATCCAGTTGCTCCGGGGTGGTGGCATAGATCACCGAGCGGTACTGGGTGCCGATGTCGTTGCCCTGGCGCATGCCTTGGGTCGGGTTGTGCAGTTCCCAGAACATTGCCAGCAGCTCTTCATAGCTGACCTTGGCCTTGTCATACACCACCAGCACCACTTCGGCGTGGCCGGTCAGGCCGGAGCAGACTTCTTCATAAGTCGGGTTCGGCGTGAAGCCACCGGCGTAACCGACCACGGTGCTGACCACGCCTTCGCGCTGCCAGAAGCGTCGTTCCGCGCCCCAGAAGCAACCGAGACCGAAAATCGCGAAGTCGACGTCCTGAAAGAATGGACCGAGCAGCGGAGTTTCTTCGAAGACGAAATGTTTTTCCGGCAGGGTCATCGGGGTTTCGCGGCCGGGCAGGGCTTGTTCTTTGGTTGGAAGCACGTTTTTGTTCACCAGAATTTCCGAGCGCAGAACCATGATCGTTCCTCTCAGTCAGGTTGGAGGTAAAAGGTCAGACCGCCAGTGTGCCGAATGATGCCGGAATTCGCACTATCAAAACTGTGGGAGCGAGCCTGCTCGCGAACGCGGGGTGTCAGGCGACGAAGATGTCGATGGTGTTATCGCCTTCGCGAGCAGGCTCGCTCCCACAAGGGATCTTCATAGAGGCAGGCTTTAGAGGCACAGCGGCCCACGCGGGTAGCGCTTGAGGGCTTTGATCAACTCGTCACCGGGAATCGGTCGGTCGAACAGATAACCCTGACCGACGTCGCAACGATGCCGGCGCAGGAACGCCAGTTGCTCGGCGGTTTCGATGCCTTCGGCGACCACCTTGAGTTTCAGGTTATGGGCCATGGCAATCACCGCGGAGGTGATTTCCATGTCGTCCTGATTGTCAGGGATTTCATGGATGAAGCTGCGATCGATCTTGATGATGTCGATCGGGAATTTCTTCAGATAGCTCAACGATGAATAACCGGTGCCGAAGTCATCCATGGCCAGGGTCAGGCCGAGACGCTTGAGCTGGTCTAGTTGCAGATGCGTGTCTTCGGTGGCTTCCAGCAGCAGGCCTTCGGTCAGCTCCAGTTCGAGCAGATTGGCCGGCAGCGCTTCCTCCTTGAGGATGTTGGCGATGGAGGCGACCAGATCCGGATCGGAGAACTGTTTCGGCGACAGGTTGATTGCCACTTGCAGATTGCCCAGGCCGGCGGCGGTCAGGGATTTGCTCATGCGACAGGCCTGACGGGCGATCCATTTGCCAATCGGAATGATCAGGCCGGTCTCTTCGGCGACGCTGATGAACTGGTCCGGACGGATCATGCCGCGCTCCGGGTGGTTCCAGCGCAGCAGTGCTTCCATGCCCAGCAGGCGACCGCTGCGCAGGCACAGCTTCGGCTGGTAGAACACGTCCAGCTCGTTCTGGGTCAGGGCGCGGCGCAGGTTGTTTTCGACGAACAGTTTGTAACTGGCTTCGGCGTTCAGCGCTTCAGTGAACACCTGCAACTGGTGTTTACCGTTGGCCTTGGCCTTGTGCAGCGCCAGACCGGCGTTGCGCATCAGGGTTTGCGGATCGCGCCCGTGCAGCGGCGCGCAGGCGAGGCCGACGGAGCCGGTGACGCTGATCAACTGATTGTCGACGAACATCGGCTTGTCGAGGGTCATCAGCAACTGACTGGCAATCTGCTGCCCGGCTTCAAGGTCGGTGTCGTCGAGCAATACGGCGAATTCGTTACTGGCAAAACGCGCCAGGCTGCCACTCGGGCTGAGGCTGTTGCGCAGGCGCCGGGCAAGGCTGATCAACAGTTTGTCGCCGGTCTGGTGACCGAGGCTGTCGTTGATCCGCTTGAAGTTGTCGATGTCGACCAGCAACAGGCTGATCGGCGCATCGCTGTCGCGGGCGAAACGCTCGTCAAGATTGCGGATGAATGCCGGACGGTTGCCAAGGTTGGTCAGGTTGTCGGTGTAGGCCAGGCGCTCGATACGCTGCTGCGCCAGTTTGGTCTGGGTGATGTCCTCGTAGATGCCGATGTAATGCGTCAGCTCCCGGTTGTCGCCATACACCTTGGAAATCGACAACTGGCCCCAGTACGGTTCGAGGTTCTTGCGCCGGCTTTTGAATTCGCCCTGCCAGCTATTGCTCTGGGCCAGCGCCGAGGGCGCGTCGAACAGCAGCTCGCTGAGGTTTTCCAGTGCCGGCAACTCCGACAGGCGCTGGCCGTGGACTTCATCGGTGGTGTACTGGGTGATCGCCGTGAAGCTCGGGTTGACGTACTCGACCACGCCGTCGCAGTTGACCAGCAAAAAGGCGTTGGCACTTTGCTCGACCGCGCGCTGGAACAGGTGCAGGGCGCTGGTGGCGGTGCGGCGGTTGTGGTTGTTGATCACTTGCGCGAACTGGTCGGCCAGCTCGCCGGCAAAGGCGATTTCGTCGGACTGCCAGGCGCGGGTGGCGCCGGTCTGTTCCAGGCACAACACGCCGACCACCTGGCCGTCGACGCGAATGCTGGCGTCGAGCATCGCATTGACGTCACGCGGACGCATGGCCTCGGCCATTTCGCGGGTACGCGGATCATGCATCGCATTGTGCGCATCGATGGCGCGGCTGCTGTGCAGCGCTTCCATGTAATTGGGGAAGCCGCTGATATCGATGGGCTCCGGCAGGAGATATTCCTGGGTCGCACGATGGTAGGCGGAAATCGGCAGCAACCGCTGGCCTTCGAGGTTCCACAGGCTGGCGCAGTCGATCTCGTAGATGTCGCAGGCGCAGCGGGTGATCAGCTCGGCGGCTTCCTGCAGTGAGTTGTGCGTGCTGTAGCGCTGGCGCGCGAGCAGCAGAATCAGATCCTGCTGGGCACGCACGCGTTCCAGATGCTGCAGTTGTTCCTGCTGGGCGCGCTGGTTCAGCTCCAGCGCGATCTGCAGGCGCGAGTTCTGGGTTTCCAGATCGACCGAAGGCAGTGCCTGGGTTTCGTCGAACACGTCGTCGACGGCCAGCAGATAGCCGCGCAGCAAGTGCCGGTTGTGCTGTTTATAGGCTTCGCCCAACTCAAGGATGTTCAACGCACCGGCGACGGTGTGCAGGGTGTAGCGCACGGCGTAATGCGGGTTATTGCTCAACTGTTGCTGGATCGCATCGTGCAGCTGATAGCGCGCTTCCGGCTCCATCAGACTGGCGTAGGGCGAACCGACCAGTGCGCAAAGCTCGACGGCCGGCTGGCCGAATTGACGTTCGCAGTTGGGATCGAGAAACAGCATCGCCCAACTCGCTTCATTCAGGCGCTCGAAACGCAGCATGCCGAGCCGCGAGGGCACAGGCAACTGCGTCACTACCTCGGCCGCCTTACGGCTGGCGGCATCGGGTTGGCTCTTCATGAAGGAAACTCGCTTGGAAATATGCTGAATGCGCCGGGCTCTCGCCCTCTTGTCTGTTGGCTGCGGCAAGGTTGCATCATTGCGGCACCGACTGACAAGAGAGATGAAGGCCAAGTGCTATAAGAATATGTCGGCTGCAGTGAACATTTCTCCAGTGCACAACTGAAATGAGCAAAAGATCGCAGCCTCACCGGGAGTGCAGGTCCATGCAGGAGCTGCCCAAGGCTGCGATCTTTCGCGGGTTCAACGCAATTTCATACTGATCGATTGCAGTAGTTTGCCGTCACGATCGTGATACTTGACCAGGATCCGATCAGCCTCGACGACCACATGCGCAAAGTTGTCCTGGCTCACCACTGTACTGGTCAGGTCGTGCCGATAGTCGCCGGCCGCCGTGCGCACCAGCGGTTGATCGAGGATGAACGTCGACGCCTTGGCATAGGGCAACAGTTTGCTGTTGTGAAGCGGCGAGGACACGATGGTGTGGACTTCGAAATCGGCGTCTTCGCTGTGAGTCAGTCGACTGGTCAGCGAGCCATGGACATCGCCTGAGACAAACACCACGTTCTTGAGCCGATGGGTGCGAATGGTTTCCAGCAAGCGCAGACGCTGTTCGGGGAATGCTTTCCAGGCATCGTCACCGTTCAACTTGCGGTCGGGATAGAACATCACGCTGGTCACAACAAACTTCACCCGTGCCGTGTTGTGGATCAGCCAGTCAAGCAGCGCCTCTTCCTGCTCAGTATCGAGAATGCGTCGGTCATCCTTCGACAAGTTGCGCCGGGTGCGACTGTCAGTGACGAACCAGGCAATATCGCTGTCGCCGAACTGGTACCAGTAGTGTTTCAAGCTGTCCCGGTCTATCTGACCCTTGCCGTTACATGCATAAACCGGGCTGTGGCTGGCTTGATATAGTTCATAAGCGGCCATGGCATTGCGATATAAGTCCATGTCCGCTGCTTTCGCATTGGCGGGCCAGTTATCTTCAATTTCATGATCGTCGAGCATCATGTAAGTCGATGTATTGGCCATCAGTCGTTGAATATTGGGTTGCGAAAATGCGGTCCGGTATTTCTTCAGGATGTCTTTGGCTTCGCGATCCGGTGCAATGATATTCAGATCGTCTACATACACTTGATCTCCGGTCATGATCACCGCACTGACGGGAGGCCGGCTGCTTTCAATGAGCTGATTGATCGAGCCGAAAATGCGGTCGCCCAGTTGCGGTAACGCCGCGATGCCGGCGGTGATCCGCAGATAGCGGCACGATCCGACCACAAAAGCTCGTGGCTGGCTGGATTGCGGGGTGCGGGTGCGAAAGCGGTAAAGCTGTCGCGGCCATTGCAGTGGGAACTCCACTACCGTGTCGATCGTGTGTACCGGGTTCATCGGACTCAACCAGCCGGCCTGGTATTCATATTCGCAATCGGCTTCGAGATCCTGCAGTACCAGTACTCCCGACATGTCATTGGCTGGATTCAAAAGTGCAAATACACTGTTTGACCATTTTTCCGCGCCCGCTTTGCGAGCGCGGACTCCGGCAAATACGCGTTTCTTGTCCTGTTGTTCGCCGCGCATGAAAATGCGAACTTCATTAGTTGTGGCATGACCCACGATGGGGCCGATAGTCGGTTTGAACATAATCGATTCCGTTCGAAAGCTGTAGTGATAAGAATTAAATAAGCGGAGCGCGTTGATGCAACTTTCCTGAGCAGAGGTTAGTTGGCCGGCGACGGAAAATATTGGCGTGAAGTGGACCAGGCCTGTGGCCGATGTCAGCGCAGGTTGTAGGAAAGGGGTGGGGGCCGGTTTATTTCGGGCAAAAAAAGCCCCGCCAGAGTGGCGGGGTTGAGGTACGAGCGTGTGGCGCTCGAAAGGGTGCAGCAAGCGGCCCTCCGTTGCCGGAGGGCCGTTCGGGTTACAGCAGGATGGTGCGGATGTCGCCCAACAGGCTGCCCAGACGCTGGGTGAAGCGTGCGGCGGCTGCGCCGTTGATCACACGGTGATCGTAGGACAGCGACAGTGGCAGCATCAGCTTCGGCTGGAAGGCTTTGCCGTCCCAGACTGGCTGGATGGTTGCCTTGGAAACACCGAGGATCGCCACTTCCGGCGCGTTGACGATCGGCGTGAAGCCGGTGCCGCCAATGTGGCCGAGGCTGGAAATGGTGAAGCAGGCGCCTTGCATCTCGTCCGAGGACAGCTTCTTGGTGCGGGCCTTTTCAGCCAGCGAAGCTGCTTCGGCAGCGAGTTGCAGCAGGCTCTTCTGGTCGACGTTCTTGATCACCGGCACGAGCAGGCCATCCGGAGTGTCGACGGCGAAGCCGATGTTCACGTACTTCTTGCGGATGATCGCCTTGCCACTTGGTGCCAGCGAACTGTTGAAGTCCGGCAGCTCCTTGAGCAGGTGCGCGCAGGTCTTGAGCAGCAGCGGCAGGATGGTCAGCTTGACGCCAGCCTTCTCGGCCACGGCTTTCTGCGCAACACGGAAGGCTTCCAGCTCGGTGATGTCCGCCGAGTCGAATTGCGTCACGTGCGGCACGTTCAGCCAGCTGCGGTGCAGGTTGGCAGCGCCGACCTGCATCAGGCGGGTCATCGGCACTTCTTCGATTTCGCCGAAACGGCTGAAATCGACCACCGGGATCGGCGGGATGCCCGCACCACCGGTAGCGCCGCCAGCAGCGGCCGGTGCTTCCTTGGCCTTCTGCATCATCGCCTTGACGTAAACCTGCACGTCTTCCTTGAGGATGCGACCGTGCGGACCGCTGGCGCCAACAGCGCTCAGCTCGACGCCAAACTCGCGGGCCAGTTGACGCACGGCAGGGCCGGCGTGAACTTTCGCGCCAGGCTTGGCCGGCGCAGCGGCTGGAGCGGCAGCAGGTGCAGCGGCGGCCGGAGCAGCAGCGGCAGGTGCCGGAGCACTCGGTGCAGCAGCCGGAGCCGGGGCAGCAGCAGGTGCTGCGCCTTTGACTTTAAGCTTGAGAATCAGGTCGCCGGTACCGACTTCGTCATCCAGCTTGATCGAAACGCTTTCGACCACGCCAGCGGCTGGCGATGGAATTTCCATGCTGGCCTTGTCGGATTCCAGGGTGATCAGCGACTGGTCGGCTTCGACGCTGTCGCCGGCCTTGACCAGCACTTCGATGATCTTCGCCTTGCCGGCCGAACCGATGTCCGGGACGTGGATGTCCTGAACACTGTCAGCGGCCGCTGCTGCCGGAGCAGCAGCCGGGGCTGGCGCAGCGGCGGCAGCAGGCGCAGCAGCCTGAGCCGGGGCGGCAGCAGCAGGGGCCGCAGCACCTGCCACTTCCAGATCCAGAATCAGGTCGCCGGTGCCGACTTCGTCGTTGAGCTTGACGCTGATGGCCTTGACCACGCCAGCGGCAGGCGACGGGATTTCCATGCTGGCCTTGTCGGATTCCAGGGTGATCAGCGATTGATCAGCTTCGACGCTGTCGCCGACCTTGACCTGGATTTCGATGATCTGCGCCTTGCCCGAAGAACCGATGTCCGGCACGTGCACTTGCTGTACCGAAGCGGCAGCAGGGGCAGCGGCAGGCGCGGCAGCAGCAGGGGCTGCGGCCGGTTTCTCTTCGGCTTTCGCAGGAGCGGCGGCAGGTGCAGGGGCCGCTTCTGCGGCGCCCTCGACTTCCAGCTCGAGCAGTTCGTCGCCTTCTTTCAGGCGGTCGCCCAGCTTCACTTTCAGGCTCTTGATGACGCCGGCTTTCGGGGCCGGCACTTCCATGCTGGCCTTGTCCGATTCCAGGGTCAGGATGCTCTGGTCGGCTTCGATGCGGTCGCCGACCTTCACAAACAGTTCAATTACTTCACCTTCACCGCTGCCGATGTCAGGTACGCGAATGAGTTCGCTCACAAAATGTCTCCTCAGCAGTCCAGTGGGTTGCGTTTTTCCGGGTCGATGCCGAACTTGACGATGGCTTCTGCCACGACTTTAGGTTCGATATCACCACGGTCAGCCAGTGCTTCCAGGGCTGCCAACACCACGAAATGACGGTCGACTTCGAAGAAATGACGCAGTTTCTTGCGGCTGTCGCTGCGGCCGAAACCGT
>Ga0209676_1000319_pt1 | contig 93542 bp, 94 predicted proteins | sample AraplaCvi_mLB_r2_FD_184282 | JGI IMG/M metagenome (GOLD analysis project Ga0209676, IMG submission 184282) | Arabidopsis root microbial communities from North Carolina, USA - plate scrape MF_Cvi_mLB_r2 (SPAdes) (version 2) | ecosystem: Host-associated > Plants > Roots > Endosphere | place: USA...
GTGGCTTTGCCGGGGGTTCCCCACCCGATCCCATTCCGAACTCGGTCGTTAAGTCCCCCTGGGCCAATGGTACTTCGTCTCAAGGCGCGGGAGAGTAGGTCGCCGCCAGGTCCGCCAAAAGGATATCTCGCCACTAAGTCCAACCCTGCCAACACAATCAAAACACCCTGACGCGGGGTGGAGCAGCCCGGTAGCTCGTCAGGCTCATAACCTGAAGGTCACAGGTTCAAATCCTGTCCCCGCACCCAAGGGTCCATAGATCGCCAAGCCGCCTTCGGGCGGCTTTTTGCGTTTTCGGCTTCGAATTTTCCCCGTTTCACCAGAACGGCTTGGCGGCCAGCAGGTCGTCCAGGGCCTTGGCGGCGGTCTTCAGCAGGTCGTCCTCGTCGTCGGCCAGGGCCACGCGGGCCGCGTCGCGGGCGGTCGCAGGGTCACCGTGGCTCACGGTCTCGATCAGGGTCTTACGAACGCTGCGGTCGTTCAGCGCCCCCAAAAGGTCCTGCACGGTCTTCGAGGCGGCGATGAAGCGCCCGGCGCGCTTGGGATGGTCGGGAAAAAGCGGCGCCAGATCCTCGGCGGCGTAGCGCAAGGTCTTGCCCTTCAGGCGCAGCCGGTGGCGGGCTTGAGCATCCAGGTGGGCAAAATGCTTGGCGCGCTTCCTCACCTGCTTGAGTCTATGGTCCAGCACCGCGGCGGCGAAGGCGGCGGCCGAGCCGGCGCGGATCTCCGCCAGGTCCGGATCGGTCGTCCAGGCGCCGGCCTCCAGCCAGGCGGCGGCTTCCAACAGCACGTCACGGGCGCGGGGGCTTTCCAGCGCCGACTCCATTCGCAGATAGGCATTGGCGCGAGCCGCCGTCAGGGCGCGCTCGAAGGCTTCGCGACCCGCAAAGGCCGCGCCACCGGCGCGGGCGGTCCAGACGTCGCCGACGAAGACGTCCAGGTCGCGGGCGGCGTCGAGCTCTCCGGCAAGCCAGTCCAGCTCCTCGTCCAGGCGCCGCGCCGCCGCGTCATCGGCCAAGGGCTTGAAGATTTTCAGCAGGGCCCGCAGCCGCCGGGTCGCCACCCGCGCCTGGTGGACGCCGTCCGGTTCGGGCCGCTCTCGCAGGGCCTCGACGCCGGCGCAGAGATGGGCGAGATCCGCCTGGCCCAGCGCCTGCAACGCCTCGCCCACGGTCGCCGCCGGATCGAGCGGCGCGGCGTGGCGGCGCGAGGCCAGGACGTCGACGCCGATCGCCAGACCATAGCCGCGCTCGGCCTTGCTGATCAGCGACAGCCGCAGGGGCGCGCGCTTGGCCAATTCGCGGGCGAGGTCGAACAGCGCCTGCGGCTGGCCCGATTTCAGTTCCAATTCCAGCTCACAGACGGGCGACCGCCGGCCGTCGGCGTTGAGTTCGCCCCGGTCGAGCGCCGCCTCGATGACGGCTTCGCCGACATGGACGAGCCGCACGACACGCTCCACGCGGGTGGTGAAGACTGGCGTCAGGGCTTCGCCGTCCAGTATGGCGGCCGCCGGCGTGCGGGCCAGGGCGTCGCGGTCCGGGTCGGGGCCGGTGATCGTCGTCTCCCACTCGCCGCGCGAGAACACCCCACCGGCCGACGCAGATTTCAAGGTCTGCTTGCGGCCGCCCTCGCCGTCGCGAACGCGCAGGCCGAAGCCCGCCCTGCGCAGGGCGTGATCGGGGGTGTCGAAATAGGTGGCGTCCAGATGGCGCACCGCGCCCTCGCCGTGCAGCATGGCCAGGGCCAGCGCCGCCGATTCCGGCGGGATCAGGAATTTCAGCTCGATCTCGCGATCCATGACCTGATCAACTCCAGAGCGCCCGCCTGGTCCCCACAGCGCTATGACCTGTCTCCACCGTCTTGCCAAGCCTCGTGCACGGGTTCAAACGTGCGCGCCATGAGCCAAATCAACGCCGCCCCCCGCTACGACTGGACGCTCCCCGAAGTGGAGGCCCTGTTTGACCTCCCGTTCATGGAGCTGGTGTTCCAGGCGGCCAGTGTCCACCGGGCGGGGTTCGATCCCTCGGAGGTGCAGCTGTCGCAGCTTCTGTCCGTGAAGACCGGCGGCTGCGCCGAGAACTGCGGCTATTGCAGCCAGAGCGCTCACTTCAAGACCGGTCTCAAGGCCGAGAAGCTGATGGAGACCGAGGACGTCGTCGCCAAGGCCCGCGCCGCCCGCGACGGCGGGGCCCAGCGCTTCTGCATGGGGGCGGCCTGGCGCGAGCTGAAGGACCGCGACTTGCCCAAGCTGGCCACGATGATCGGCGAGGTGAAGGCTCTGGGGATGGAGACCTGCGCCACCCTGGGCATGCTGACCGCCGACCAGGCCAAGGCGCTGAAGGACGCCGGCCTGGACTACTACAACCATAACCTCGACACGGGCCCGGATTACTACAAGGACGTGGTGACCACCCGCACCTATCAGGAGCGTCTGGACACCCTGGCTCATGTCCGCGACGCCGGCATGAGCACCTGCTGCGGCGGCATCGTCGGCATGGGTGAGAGCCGTCGCGACCGCGCCGGTCTGCTGCATCAGCTGGCGACCCTGCCGGCCCATCCCGACAGCCTGCCGATCAACGGCCTGGTGCCGGTCAGCGGCACGCCCCTCGGCGACAGGGTCCTCACCGAAGGCAAGGCGATCGACTCGATCGAGTTTGTCCGCACTATCGCCGTGGCCCGCATCGTCTGCCCCAAATCGATGGTTCGCCTGTCGGCCGGCCGCGAGGGCATGAGCCGCGAGCTGCAAGCCCTGTGCTTCATGGCCGGAGCCAACTCGATCTTTGTCGGCGGCAAGCTGCTGACCACGCCGCTGCCGGGCATGGACGAGGACAGCAAGCTGTTCCAGGACCTGAACCTGAAGCCGATGGGCGGCAAGGTCCGGGTCGAGGCCCACGACCACGCGCACGAGATCGTCGCGGCGGAGTAGGCCCCGCCTCAGCCGCGCGGGCACAGCCGACTACTGAGCCTCGCGCGTGGTCGTGACCTTCCCGAAGATCGGCGCCTGCACGGTCGTCAGCCGGTCGGTGGCGTCGCCCGTGAGATCGAAGAACAGGATCCGATTGGCGCCGCGCTGCATCCACGGCGCGGGGGCGTACAGCGTATGCACGGGGCCGATCGACCAGAAGCGGCCCAGATTGTGCGCGCCGAGCCACAGCTGGCCTTTGTGCAGCCCTCGCACGTCCAGATAGGTGTCCGCCGGCTGGTTCACCGTCATCTCCGCCTCGTAGAAACACGGGCCGACGCAGGGCTGGGAGGACAGGCGCAGCTTGGACAGGTCGTCCATCGGTAGGCGGAACATGCTCCAGTCGTCTAGCGGCTGGCCATCCAGGCTGATGGGGCCGGTGAGCCCCGTCTGCTCGCCACGGATGGCGTGGGAGTAGTTCACGCGTCCGGTGTTCTCGACCAGGATATCCAGCGTGGCGGGGCGGTCCTGCCGGGGCAGTTCGACGGCCTCCTGGTCGAGCCGGCGGTCAAGCGTCCCGACCAGCTTCTGGTCGACATACACCTGCGCATAGCTGTGCATGCCCTTGAGGACCAGGGCGCCGCCCTGACCCTTGGCGAGAGGGACGCGGTAGAGGACGTAGCCGTAGTTCTGATCAAGTTCCTCGAACGTCAGCGGCCGCTTCGCGCGAACCGGCTGCGGGAGATTTCGCCATAGCGAAGCGCTGCGCTTGATCGCCGAGACCGGGAAGGCGGCGGCGCGACTGGCCGCTGGCGTCGGGGCTGCGGGCTTGCCGGTGACCTCGGCGATGACCGAGGCCAGCAGGGCGTACTTGTAGCGGGGGTTGCCCGCCTCATCCAGCGGGGCGTTGTAGTCGTAGCTGGTGGTGTCGGGATGATAGTCCTTGCCTGTGTGCGAGTCTGCGCCGTTCATCCAGCCGAACGTGGTGCCGCCGTGGAACATGTAGAGCGACACCGAATAGCCGCGCTGCAGCATGAAGCGCAATTCGTCGGCCTCTTTCTGGCCGTCGGTTTCGTGATGATCCTCGCCCCACTTGTCGAACCAGCCGGCCCAGTACTCGCCGACCATCCGCACGCCGTCGGGGCGGAACGCTTCCAGCTTGGCGACTGACTTCTCCGCCCCGCCAGAGCCGAAGTTTACGACTGATGGCAGGTTCGGCAGGGAGCCCTTGGCGAGATCGGACGCCTGGTTGGAGGTGAACAGCACGCCGTCCGCCAGACCGGCGCGGCGGTAGGTCGCCTCCAGCCCTTCGAGGTAAGCCTTGTCGTCACCGAATGCGCCGTATTCGTTCTCCAGCTGCACCGCGATGATGGGCCCGCCATTGCGCAGCAGCAGGGGCTTCACCTCCTGGCCCAGCCGCGACATCCAGCGGTCGACGGCGGCTGTGTACTTGGGATCGGTCGAGCGCAGGACCAGATTGCGGTCCTTCAGCAGCCACGACGGATAGCCGCCGAGCTCCCACTCGGCGCAGACATAGGGACCCGGTCGCAGGATCACGTCCAGACCCTCGGCCTGGGCGGCGCGAATGAACGCGGCGATGTCGTTCTGGCCGGTGAAGTCGTAGACCCCGGGGCGCGGCTCGTGCGCGTTCCAGAAGGCGTAGGTGGTGATGGTGTTCAGGCCCATCGCCTTGGCTTTGCGCAGGCGATCGGGCCAGTAGGCCCGGGGGATGCGGACATAGTGCATCTCGGCCGAGATGATCTGGTAGGGCTTGCCGTCCTTCAGGAATTTGCCGCCGCCGACCTCGAAGCTGTGGATGGGAGCGCCAGGCTCGGCCTTGGCGGGCAAGGCGGACAGGGCCGACGCCGACAGAGCGGCGCACAGAAGCGATCGAGCGGCGAGCTTCAATTGTCTCTCCCAAGGACGGTCCCGTGACTCGGGATCCAATTGTACGACAATTTGGCTTTACCTTAACGACGCGGGTGTGGCCAGGCCTTCTCTCCGGGGCGGAACAAGGTCACCGTCCGGCGCGACGCCGCGCTAGATTATCGTTTGACAGAAAATTTTTTCTGTTCGATCTTGGGTTTCAGGAGGCGCGCATGGCGACCGTTCTGCATCTGAAGCCCCTGTACCGCGCGCCGGCCACGCCCGCCGAAAGCCTGGCCCAGCGCCGCGTGCGACGGGGCAGTCGCGCCGCCGTCTGGCTGTTCGCCAGCCTGTTCGGACTGGCCGCGGCGACCTTGGCGACGGCGATCGTCGTCATGCTGTTCTACAAGGGCGATCTGGTCAGGATCGGGCCGGATAACTGCTACATCGGCGCGGCGCCGGCCAATACGGTGGCGTTCGGTTCGCTGCCGCTGGTCCACCGCCTGGTCTATGTCGTGGTGGGCGTCGTCCGGGCCACGCCGATCCTGATGATCTTCTGGAGCCTGCGGGCCCTGTTTGGCGGTTATGCGCGGGGCGAGGTGTTCTCGCCCGACCAGGCCCGCCGCTTCGGTCGGGTGGGCGTATGGCTGTGCGCCTATGCGGTCTCGCCGCTGCTGTGCCACCTGGCCCTGTCGGCGACCGGTTACGAGATCGACAAGAACTGGGCCCATATGGCCAGCCTGCAGGCCTTTATCCTGGGGCTCCTGGTGTTCGTGATCGGCCAGGTCATGCAGGTGGGGCGCGAGATCGAAGAGGACCGGGGGGCCTTCGTCTGATGCCGATCGTCCTGCGCCTCGACGTGATGCTGGCGCGGCGCAAGGTGCGCTCGAACGTGCTGGCCCGCGCGATCGGCATCACCGACGCGAACCTGTCCCTGCTCAAGTCCGGCAAGGTCAAGGGCGTGAAGCTCGAGACCCTGGAAGCCATCTGCGACTTCCTGGACTGCCAGCCGGGCGACATCCTGGAGTACCAGCCCGAGCAGCCGCCAGACGTGGTGGACAAGACCGTCAAACGCGCCGGCTGACGGCGACCTTTCCCGGAGACCAAGCCATGAGACTCTCAACGCCCGTCCGGGCGATCGCGGCCGGCTGCCTGTTGCTCTGGGCAGGAGCGGTTCGAGCTCAGACCTTCGCCGAGGCCGAGGGCGGCAAGATCGCCTACGAGGCCTGCGGATCCGGCGACAGAGCGATTATCCTGCTGCACGACGGCATTCTGCATTCGGCGGCCTATGACGACGTCTGGCCAAAGCTGTGCGAGCGTTTCCGGGTCGTGCGCTATGACCGGCGGGGCTACGGTCAGACGCCGGCGGCGACGGCGCCGTTCGCCTCGGTCGACGACGTCGCTGCGGTGATGAAGGCCGCGGGTGTCCAGCACGCCACCCTTGTCGGCTCGTCGTCTGGGAGCGGGATCGCGGTCGATTTCGCCCTGGCCCATCCGGAGGCCGTCGACGGCCTGGTGCTGGCCGGTCCGTGGATCAGCGGCTTCAAGCCCTCGGCTGGCTTCATCGCCCGATCGCTGAAGCTGGTCGCGCTGATCAAGACCGGCCATATCGAGGCGGCGGTCAAGGATCCCTACATCCTGACCCGGTCGGCCGACGTCGAGCGGGCGCGGGTGGCCGCCCTGCTGAGGGCCAATCCGCAGAACCTGAACGGCGGCGCCAGCGCCAAGCAGGAGCGGGCCGGTCCCGACGCCAAGGACCATCTGGGCGAGATTCGCGCCCCGACCCTTATCTTGGTCGGCGAGGTCGACATCGGCGACGTGAAGGATCAGGCCCAGGCGGCCGCGACGGCCATTCCCGGCGCTCGGCTGGAGATCGTGCCGGCCAGCGGTCACTTCATGTATCTGGAACGGCCTGACGACTTCGCCCAGCGGGTCGGCGGCTTCGTCGAGGCGGAGAAGAAGTAGGAGAGCTACCGCTCTTCGTCGAACCGGTTCTCGACCAGTTCGCACAGGGCCTCGAGGGCGGCTTCGGCCTCGGGGCCCTCGGCGGCGATGTCGATCGTCGAGCCGATGCCGGCGGCCAGCATCATCAGGCCCATGATCGAGCGGGCGTCGACGGACGCGCCGTCGCGGCTGACCGTCACCTCGGCGTCGAAGCCGGACGCCATCTTCACGAACTTGGCCGAGGCCCGCGCGTGCAAGCCGCGCTCGTTGATGATCTCGACCGTCCTTGACGTCATGCGCGTTATTTTTCCCCGGCGAGCACGTAGGAGGCCACGGAGATGTACTTGCGTCCAGCCTCCTGGGCGTGGGCGACGCAGGCCTGCAGGGTCTCGCGCTGGCGAACGCTGGCCAGCTTGATCAGCATGGGCAGGTTCAGGCCGGCGATGACCTCGGCCTTGGTTTGCTCCATCACCGAGATGGCCAGGTTGCTGGGCGTACCGCCGAACATGTCGGTCAGCAGGATGACGCCCCCGCCGTCGACATCGACGGCGGCGCAAGCCTTCAGAATGTCCGAACGGCGACGTTCCATGTCGTCTTCCGGACCGATGCAAATCGCCTTCACGGCGGCCTGCGGTCCGACCACATGCTCCATGGCGGAGACGAACTCTTCCGCCAGACGCCCGTGCGTCACGATCACGAGCCCGATCATGCCTTCTGTCTCAAACGGGATCCCCATTCCCGTCGCGACCGGGAGAGCGTCGCGCGGGCGGCCTTGATACGCCCGTTAGGATGGGACTCCAAGAGACTGCATCATGCGTCTGATTTTCGAGGGCGCGGAGGGTTCTCGCGGCCACAGGTCGAAGACCGGTACGGACAGGCCGAGAATCGTTGTGGGCTGGGCGTCCGGCAGCCGTTCCACGGCTTCCGGCGTGGCGACGCAGCGCACGACGATGCCGATCTCGCAGAAGGGCAGGGCGGACTCGGCGACGACGCCGACGCCGCGCGCCTCGATCAGGCCGGCGAGGGCTTCGGGCGCCTTGCCGTACAGACGGCCTCCGGCGACGAAGGCCACGACCCGGTCGTCGGCGACCAGGCGGAAGCCGGTCTCGAGGGCGCGCAAGGCCAGGTCGCTCTTGCCCGCGCCGGATGGGCCCTCGATCAGGGCGCCGCGCCAGAAACCGTCCTGGCGCAGGGCGATCAGGCCCGCGTGCCGGACTTCGGGGGCGGTCAAGCGTGGGCCTCGGGCAGGTCGACGATGAAGCGGGCGCCGATGACCGCGCCGTCGTCGGCCTTGCGATTCTCGGCGCGAATCACGCCGCCGTGCGCCTCGACGATCTGGCGGGCGATGGAGAGCCCCAGGCCCGAATTGCTTCCGAAGGCCCGGCCCTTGGGGCGCGAGGTGTAGAAGCGCTCGAAGATGGTTTCCAGATTGTCGGGCGGTATGCCGGGGCCGTCGTCCTCGACGGTGGCGACGATGCGGCCGCGCGCGCGGGTCAGATGCAGGCGCACCTCGCCCTCGGCCGGGCTGAACGAGCGGGCGTTGTCGATCAGGTTGCGGAACACCTGACCGATGGGGGTCTCGCGGGCCAGGATCACGGCCGGATGGGCGCCGTCGGCGACCCGCAGGCTGACCCGCACGCTGCCGGGCGCGTCGCCGGGCCGCAGCTGGGCCTCATAAAGGCTTGTCACCTCGGTGAGCAGCCGGGTCAGGTCCAGCGCCTTGGGATGCTCGCGCGACAGCTCCGCATCCAGGCGCGAGGCGTTGGAGATGTCGGTCACCAGGCGGTCCAGGCGGTTCACGTCCTGCTGCAGTATGGCTAGCAGCCGGGCCCGCGCGGCCGGCTCGGTGACCAGATCCAGGGTCTCGATGGCCGAGCGGATCGAGGTTAGAGGGTTCTTGATCTCGTGAGCGACGTCGGCGGCGAAGCGCTCGATGGCGTCCATGCGCTCGGACAGCGAATGGGTCATGTCCTCGAGCGAACGGGAGAGGTCGCCGACCTCGTCGCGGCGCTCGGAGAGGTCTGGCAGGGAGATGGCGCGCGCGCCTTGCAGGCGAACGTGGTCGGCGGCGCGCGCCAGGCGCAACACGGGCACCGCGATCAGCCGGTGCAGCAGCACGCTGGAGACCAGGATCGCGATCATCGCCACCACGATGAACGGCAACAGCGCCTTGCGCTCGGCCGAGATGATCTCGTCGACGCCGCCGGCCTCCAGGGTCAGGACGCCCAGCACCGCCTGGACGCGCTGGATCGGCAGCGAGACCGACACCACCCGCTCGCCGTCCTCGGCGATGCGCATGCCGGTGACGGCGTGACCGCTACGCATGGCGCGGGCGACCTCGTCGGCGAGAGCCTTGCGAGCCTCTTCGGCCTGGGCGGCCTCGCGCGGGCCCAGGCCTTCGCCATCCGTCTTCTGATCGGGCTTGCGGGCCGGGGGCAGCACCTTCCAGTCCACGCGGTCGGCGACCACGAAGGAATCGGCCAGCACCTTGCCGCGGGCATCGAACAGCCGGGCCCGCTGATTGTGCGGAATGAACAGCACCTGCAGGATCTGGCTGGCGGTGATCGGATCCAGCGACGGCTCGGGATTGGTCGCCAGGTCCTCCATGACCCGGCCGATCAGCTCGCCCTGGGTGGTCAGGCTGTCGATGCGGGCGTTGATCAGGCCCGAGCGCAGCTCGTTCAGCACCAAGGCCCCGACGATCACGATCGCCAGGGCCAGCACGTTCAGGGTGATGATCAGCCGACCCAGCCGCGAACCGCGCGGCCAGGTGAAGCGCCGCCTCGGTTCCGGCCCGGCCTCAGGCTTCGCGGTATCGATAGCCAACGCCGTACAGGGTCTCGATGGAGTCGAATTCCGGGTCGACCTGACGGAACTTCTTGCGCATGCGCTTGATGTGGCTGTCGATCGTGCGGTCGTCGACATAGACCTGATCGTCGTAGGCCGCGTCCATCAGGTTGTCGCGGCTCTTCACGAAGCCCGGGCGCTGGGCCAGGGCCTGCAGCAGCAGGAACTCGGTGACGGTGAGGCGCACCGGTCGGCCGTCCCAGAGGCTGTCGTGGCGCGCGGGGTCCAGCGTCAGCTTGCCGCGCTTCATGACCTTGGAGCCGGCGGCCCCGGCCGCGGCGGCGCCGCCGATCTCCTCTTCTTCCGGACGGGCGCGGCGCAGCACGGCCTTGACCCGCTCCAGCAGCAGCCGCTGGCTGAACGGCTTGTGCATGTAGTCGTCGGCGCCGAGGTTGAAACCGAGGATCTCGTCGATCTCGTCGTCCTTGGACGTGAGCATGATCACGGGGATTTCGGAGGTCTGGCGCAGCCGGCGCAGCACTTCCATGCCGTCCATCCGCGGCATCTTCACGTCCAGGATCACCAGGTCCGGCGGGCTGGCCTCGACGGCCTCGAGGCCCGAAGCGCCGTCATAATAGGCCTTCACCGCGTGCCCGTGGCTTTCCAGCGCCAGCGAAACCGAGGCGACGATGTTCTCGTCATCGTCAATGAGGGTGATGGCGGCCATTTCGTCGTTCTAGTCCTTCGCCTTCCATAGTCGGTCGCGATCTTATCGGGCGACCGATCCGGCTTCAACGCGTGGCGCGGCAAAGCTTTCCCGGGTTCTGGCCGGCCTTTGCGGCCCGAGGAAGGCGCCAATGGGGCGTGTTCGCCCGGCTCTGTATCGAAAACCTGCGCCTCAACCTCACCTTAAGGCTTAACGCGCCATAGTCGGGTCTCCTGGAGCGGGATGGGCATGAGCCAAATCCATTACGAGCTTTTTGTCCGGCGGAAGGCCGGTGCGCAGTGGACTCTGGAGATCGCCTCGGAGAACCGCGCGCACGCCCTTCAGACGGCGGAAGACGTCCTGGAGCAGGGCCGCGCCGTCGCCGTGCGGGTCAGCAAGGAAACGCTGGATCCGGAGACGGGCGAGTACAAGTCGATCGCCATCTTCACCAAGGGCATGGTCGACGGCGGCAAGCCCAAGAAGGAGGTCGAGGAACGCGATCCCCTGTGCGTCCAGCCGGCCGATCTCTATACCGCCCACGCCCGCGACCGCATCGGCCGCCTGCTGGAAGGCTGGCTGCACCGGCACAAGGCCACGCCGTTCGAACTGCTGCACCGCCCCGACCTGGTCGAACAGCTCGAGGCGTCCGGCACCGACCTGCAGCACGCCCTGCAGAAGATCGCCATTCCGGAAGCCGAGGCGCGCGGCCAGACCGTGCACGAGGTCATCCGCCACTTTCAGGGCCTGGTCGAGCGCACTGTCGCCAACCTGATGAAGGCGTTCAAGAAGGGCGACCTGCCCGACCTGGACAAGGAAGGCTTCGCCAAGGCCGCCGAGCGCCTGGTCGCCGACCCCGACCGCGGCTTCCTGTTGGGGGCCGGCGTCGCCGCCTCGATCGCCCCCGCCACCTCCTGGTCGGACAAGATCGCTCGCCTGCTGGATCTGGCGGACGCCGCGCCGGAAGAGCCGCGCGCCCGCGCCGCCGCCCTGGCCGCCATCGAGCAGCCCCTGGCCGAGATCATCGGCTCGCGCGCCGGCATGGCCGATCTGCTGAACAATCAGGACGACCTGGGTTCGACCCTGGCGGCCATGACGCGGATGACCGGCGGCGGCGCCGTCGAGGCCCTGATCCGCATCGAGGCCAGCGTCCGCGGCTGCATGCCGGAGCTGTCGGGCGTCGCCCGGCGTCTCAGCGACTGGCTGGCCGGGGACGACTTCCCCAGCGTGCGCAAGGCCATCGCCGAGCGGGTGCTGACCGAGCTGAACGGCGTGCGTCGCCTGAAGCCGGCCGACGCCGAGGGCGAAATCGAATATCTGCGCGCCCTGGCCATGAGCCTGACGGCCGCCGCCGGCCGCATCCTGCAGGCCGAGGACATTCAGGGGGCCTTTACGACCCGCTCCAAGACCCTGCTGAACGGCGACTTCATCGAGGCGCTGTTGGGTCGCGACCGCTCGGCCCATGAAGAGATCAAGATGCTGATCCGCCTGGCCGAGAATGTCATGGGCGCGGTCAACAAGCGCAACGCCGCGCGCTGGCTGAACGCCAACATCAGCGCCATGCGCTTCGAGAAGGAGCTGCGCCAGGGACCGGATTCGCCGGTCGCCAAGCTCAGCCACCTGGCGATGCTGCAGCGCTCGCTGCAGCGGTCGGGTTTGGTGCGCGAGGATTTCGAGCCGTTGTGCGCCAAGCTGGGCGACATCGGCGCCCTGATCGAGGCCGACTCGCGCCTGCTCACCATGCTGGTCCGCGCGCCCGCGCCGCTGCCGCATCGCCTGACCCTGCTGGCCAAGCTGGCCATGGGCGAGGCCGGTCCGACCGGTCCGGTCGCCGACAAGGCCCGGGTCGAGGCCCTGAAACTGGCCCGCGACCCCGGCTCGCGCGAGCAGTTGCAGGGTTCGCCCCAGACCATGGATCTGATCAAGACCCTGGTCGGCCAAGCCGCTTAAGCCGGCAATCACGTTTCTCGGTCAAGTTCCAAGGTGAAGTTTCCGTGGCGGGCTCGACATCCGCGCGCGACTCGAGTCCCCTTCCCCTGTCAGTTGAATCGGCCGGGGCCGAGACGACGGGACAGCTCACAACCCAATCGAGAGAATGACCATGGCGAGCAAAAGCGTGGGCGACCTGATCGCCATCGCGCGCGTTGGCGGCGGCTTCGAGCTCAGCGCCAACGACTACACGCCCGACGAACTGGCGGCCGTCGCCGGCAAGCTGGTGAACGGCGCGCGCCTGACCCTGCGCGACGCGAACGCGCTGGAACTGAGCCAGTTGACCGCCGTAGCCCAGGCCGGCCCGCCCGGTTCGGTGTTCCTGATCTTCTGAACCAGGCGTTCGAGCCGCAGCGGAGGCCTTACCCCAGGATTGTCGCCAGCGCGTCGACCACGCGCTCCACATCGCTGTCGGTCATGGCCGGGTACAGCGGCAGGGTCAGGCAGCGGGCGTACCAGGCGTCGGCGCCCGGCAGGTCGGCCAGGCCCTGGCGATTGACGTAGTAAGGCTGGCGGTGGACCGGGATGTAGTGGACCTGGGTCCCGATCCCCTGCGTCTTCAGGCTCTCGACCAGGGTCCTGCGCGACAGGCCTTCGGCCTCGAAATCGATCAGCACGGTCAAGAGGTGCAGGGCGGGGTTCGAATGGGCGGGGCTGGCGGCCAGGCGCGCGCGGGGAGCGCGCTCGGCCAGCAGCTTGGCATAGAGCGCTGTCAGCTGCCGGCGGCGGGCGACGAAGCGGTCGAGCTTGGCCAGCTGCGACAGGCCCAGGGCGCACAGCACGTCGGGAATGCGGTAGTTGAAGCCCAGCTCCGGCATCTCGTACCACCAGGGATCGCCGCCGCTGGGCCGGACCATGCCGTGCGAGCGCAGCAGTCGGGCCTTGGCGGCCAGATCGGCGTCGTCGGTGGTGAGCATGCCACCCTCGCCGGTCGCCAGCGTCTTCACAGGGTGGAACGAGAAGCTGGCGAAGCTGGAATAGGCGCCGTCGCCGACCGGGTGCTCCACGCCGCCGAAGGTCCCGATCGAGCCCAGGGCGTGGGGCGCGTCCTCGACCAACACCGCGCCGGACGCCGCCGCCATGGCCTTCAGGGCCGGCAGGTCGCAGACGTCGCCGCGCAGGTGAACCGGCAGCACCGCCTTCACGGGCTTGTCGCGGGCTCCGGCCAGGGCGCGGGCCAAGGTGTCGGGGGTCATCAGGCCGCTGTCGGGATCGACGTCGGCGAACACCACCTCGGCCCCGACGTAGCGGACGCAATTGGCGGTGGCCAGGAAGGTGATCGAGGGCGCGACGCAGACATCGCCCTCTCCGATCCCCAAGGCCATCATCGCCAGGTGCAGGGTGGCCGTGCCGTTCGAGACCGCGACGGCGTGCCGAGCCCCGACCTTCTGGGCGAAGGCGGTCTCGAAAGCCTCGACCGTCGGGCCGGTGGTGAGAAAGTCGCCGCGCAGCGCCTCCGCGACGGCCGCGATGTCGTCGTCCTCGATCGTCTGCCGGCCGTAGGGGAGAAACCGGCTCATCGCGCGGCCTTCTCCTCCAGCATGGCCAGCAAGCCCTCGGGCGAGAGCCAGTCGTGATTGTTGTCGCTGCTGTACGAGAAGTCCTCCGCGACGGGTTTAGCCCCGTCGCCGGCGCTGTAAGGCGTGCGGCCGAACTCGGCGAAGTTGGGCTCGATGGCGAAGCGGTCCTCGAACTCGACGGTCGAGCGCGCGTCGTCCGCGCTGATCATGATCTCGTGCAGTTTCTCGCCGGGGCGGATGCCGATCACCTTCATGCCGGCGTCCGGCGACATGGCCTTGACCAGGTCGGGCATGGCCATGGACGGGATCTTGGGCACGAAGATCTCGCCGCCGCGCATCATGGTCAGGGACGACAGCACGAAGTCGACCCCCTCGTTCAGGGTGATCCAGAAGCGGGTCATGCGCGGATCGGTGACCGGCAGTTCGGTCGCGCCCTGGCTCAGCAGGCGGCGATACAGCGGCACGACACTGCCGCGAGAGCCGACCACATTGCCGTAGCGCACGACGCAGAAGCGCGTGCCGATGTCGCCCGACAGGTTGTTGGCGGCCACGAAGGTCTTGTCCGAGGCCAGCTTTGTCGCGCCATAGAGGTTGGTCGGGTTACAGGCCTTGTCGGTCGACAGGGCGACCACCTGCTTCACGTGGTTGGCCAGGCTGGCCCAGACAACATTCTCGGCGCCCAGCACGTTGGTGTGGATGCATTCGGACGGATTGTACTCGGCCGCGGGCACCTGTTTCAGGGCCGCCGCGTGGATGACGATGTCGACGCCGCGCAGGGCCAGGGTCAGGCGCTCGCGGTCGCGGACGTCGCCCAGAAAGAAGCGCATCTTGCTGACGGTCTCGTCGTCGAACTGCTCGCGCAGCTCGATCTGCATGTCGCTCTGCTTCAATTCGTCGCGGGAATAGACGATGACCTTTCGCGGGGCATAGCGGCGCAGGACGGTTTCGATGAAGCGCCGGCCGAACGAGCCGGTGCCGCCGGTGACCAGGATCACCTTGCCGTCCAGGTCGAGGGATTTTGGGGAAAAACGGCCCAAGGTCTGCCTCCTGCGATGTCCGCCGGCCTCCCGAGGCGCGACGGCGAATCGTGGTTAACGCTTCTTGATGCGCGCAGAGACGTAAAGAGGACGTCAACCACGCTGCGGTAGCAAGGCGTCATGCGCCGCCATCGCCTCCTGCCGCTCGCCCTGGTCGCCGCCCTCGCCGGCGGCCCGCTGGTCATCCCCTCGACCGCCTCCGCCGGAGCCCACGGCGGCGAGGAGAAGAAGGCTCCGCCGACCTATTTCCAGCTGGATCCGATCAATGCGGTGGTTCTGCGCCGCGATGGTCGCCGGGGGGTGATGACCGTCGAGACCGGCATCGAGGCCAAGGATCCCAAGCTGATGGCGCGGGCCCAGGCGTCGACGCCGCGCCTGCGCGCCGCCTTCTCCCAAGTGTTGATGGTCTACGCCGCTGGCCTGCGGGGCGGGGTCGCACCGGACATGGACTATGTCGGCCGAGAGCTGCAGAAGGCCTGCGATCAGGTGCTGGGCCAGTCCGGCGCCCGCGTCCTGATGGGCTCGGCCCTGCTCAGCTAGGCTTGGACTTTCTGCGAGCCCTAAAGAAGCTCCGCAGCAGATCCGCGCTCTCTTCGGCCAGCACGCCGCCGGTGACTTCCGGTCGCCAGTGACAGGTGGGCTGGGCGAAGAACCTTGGGCCATGCACGACCGCGCCGCCCTTGGGGTCCTCGGCTCCGAACACCACCCGCCCGATCCGCGCGTGGCTGATGGCGCCGGCGCACATGGCGCAGGGCTCCAAGGTCACGACCAGGGTCAGGTCCGTCAGCCGGTAATTTTCCAGCTTGGCGGCGGCCGCGCGCAGGACCGCGATCTCGGCGTGGGCCGTGGGGTCGTGGGCGGCGATTGGGCCATTGCCGGCCATGGCGAGGATCTCGCCGGTCCTCGGGTCCAGGATCACCGCGCCGACGGGCGTCTCTCCGGCCTCGGCGGCCGCGCGGGCGGCGTTCAGCGCCAGGCGCATCATCGCCTCGTCTTGATCCGCGCCATGATAGGTGTGCATTACGAGAAGCCCATCGCGAGATGCGCCCAGCCCGAGAAGGACGCCGAAGATGACCAAGCCTCACGATCCCCTATACGAACCGCACCGCGACGGCGAGGACGGCGATCTGGAGAGCGGTCCCGGCGAGCGGGTCGCCAAGGCCTTGGCGCGGGCCGGCGTGGCCTCGCGGCGCGAGGTCGAGCGGCTGATCGAGGCCGGCCGCGTGGCGATCAATGGCAAGGTGCTGACCACGCCGGCGGTCAAGGTCGCGCCCGGCGACTTTCTGACGGTGGACGGCCAACTGGTGGCCGAGCGCGAGCCGACGCGGATCTTCCGCTACCACAAGCCCACCGGCCTGATGACCACCCACAGCGATCCCAAGGGGCGGCCGACCGTGTTCGGATCGCTGCCCAAGGACCTGCCGCGCCTGATCTCGGTCGGTCGCCTGGATCTGAACTCCGAGGGCCTGCTGCTGCTGACCAATGACGGCGAGCTGTCGCGCGCCTTGGAGACTCCCAGCAACGCCTGGGTTCGCCGCTATCGCGCCCGGGCCTTCGGCGACACAACCCAGGCCAAGCTCGACAGGCTGAAGGACGGCGTCACCATCGAGGGCGTCAAGTACGGCTCGATCGAGGCCAAGCTGGACAAGGCCCATGAAAAGGCTGGCGGCGGCAAGAACGTCTGGATCACGGTCTCGCTGTCGGAAGGCAAGAACCGCGAGGTCCGCAAGGTGCTGGAGTCGATCGGCCTGAAGGTCAATCGCCTGATCCGCCTGTCCTATGGCCCGTTCGCGCTCGGAACCTTGGCCGCCGGCCAGATCGAGGAGGTCGGGCCCCGCGTGATCCGTGAGCTGCTGGAAGGCGTGGTTCCCGAGGAAAACATGCCGACCGGCGATCGCCCGAAGTTCGGCGGCGTCGGCAACGCGACCAAGGCCCCGGGCACGGAAGGCGGCGGCGATCTGCAGCGTCGGGGGGCGCCGCGCGCCGACCGGGCTGTAGTGCAGGACGCGCCGGAACGACCCGAGAAGCCGGTCTACAAGGCCGGATGGGCCAAACCGAAGAAGAAGATCTCGCCGCACGCGCCCTCCAAGGGGCCGGCCAAGGACCCGGCAAAGGTCAAGCGTCCCGCCCAAAGAGCGCCCAAGTCGATCGAGAGCAAGTTCATCGATATCGGCAAGCCCGCCGCGCGCGGCAAGCCGGCCGCCAAACCCGCCGAGGGCGCGGCGCGCCGGGTGTCCGAGAAGACGGGCAAGCCGGGCGCGCGTCCTGGGGCGCGGCCGTCGCGCGGACCGGCGCCGCGCGGCGGTTCCAAGCGCTAGGCGGCCGCCGGGCGCACGCCCGTCCAGCGGCGCAGGGCCGGCCAGCGGACCGAGAGTTCGGCCACGCCGATGAAGCCGGCCAGCACCAGCAGCGCGCTGGCGATCAGTCCGGCCTTGAATTCGTGCGGGGCGTCGGGGCGGGTCGTCATCGGCCGGATCAGCAGCAGGATCACGGCGTTGTTGGCCGCGTGAGCGCCGATGCCCAGCTCTATGCCGCCCAGGCGCAGCGCCATCCAGGTCAGGCCCGCGCCCATGGCCGCGCGCACCAGGAAGGCGTCGATGTTGGGGTCCAGGTGGATGGCGGCGAACAGCAAGCCGTTCAGGACCATCAGCACCACCGGGTCGCGAACATAGGCGGCGCTCTGCTTCAGCAGCCAGCCGCGGAACACCAGCTCCTCGGCGGCGGCGGCCAGGACCAGCAGGCCCACGGCCAGGACGGCGTACAGGGTGCGGCCGACCAGGTTGGGCGAGACCTTCCACAGCGGCGGGTCCAGCGCCTCGCCGGTAAGCGCCGCACAGACCGTTACGGCGACCATCACCACGCCGACCAGAACCAGCCCGCCGAGCAGCAGGCGCCAGCGCACCGGCTCGCCGCGATTGACATAGTCGGTAATCTTGCGGTGGTGGATGGCGCCGGCGGCGAACACGAAGCCCACGGCCGCGCCCAGGTTGACCCCCGCGAGCACCGCCAGGATGAACAGTGACTGCCGCGCGCTGGGCTCGGCCAGGTTCGGATCGGAGAAGACGGCGAACAGGTCGCCGGCGGCCGGCGCTCCGTCCAGGCCGCTGACGATCAGCATGACGGCGAGGATGGCGATGGCCCCGCCGGCCAGCGCCGCCACGGCCCCGGCCAGCACCCCGACCGGCACAGCGAAGGCGGTCCGCCAGGGATCGCGATCATAGGGCGACAGGTCGGCCAGGAAGCGCGACCGCCCCACCGCCTCCATCAGCTCGCCCATGCGCATCGCTTCGTCGTCCCTCGTCTTGGCCCTCGACAATCTTCGCGACTAAGAGGGCGCGGGCGCGATCTTGTAAAGCGCGCGCTTGCCGCGCCGTCCCGGGGACGGCACACATCCGGTTACGGGTTGTAAGGGGCAGTGAGGGGATTGGGCATGAGCGGCGCGGTTTCGGGCAGGACGGGTGCGGGCGACACGCATCTTCATCGGCTGGTGCTGTTCTCGGACGCGGTCTTCGCGATCGCCATCACCCTGCTGGCCATCGAAATCCACCCGCCGCATCACTGGACAACCATCGGCGATCTCTTCACCCAGATGAACGAGAAGCTGTTCGCCTACGCCATCAGCTTCGCCGTCATCGGCATCTGCTGGATCAGCCACCGGCGCGTGTATGGCCGGCTAGTTCGAGCCGACGGCGTGCTGGACGTGCTGAACTTCCTGGTCCTGGGCCTGATCGGCCTGCTGCCGCTGGGGACGGAGCTTCTGTGGGAGCAGCACGGCAGAGCCTTGACGGTCTATGTCTCGCAGGTGGCTCTGATCGGCGGCTTCATGGGCCTGCTGTGGGGCTACGCCGCCTTCGTCGGCAAGCTGACCGAACCGATGTCGACCGGTGAGGCGATCTATGTGCTGGGGCGGGTGGCCCTGCTACCGGGGCTGATGTGCGCCCTGACCTTCCTGAGCATGGCCAGGCCGCCCTTCGCCCTGCTGTTCGTCGTGCTGTTCGGCGGTCTCTCGTTCGTGGGGCGGCGCCTCCGCTCGCCGGCGAAAGCGGCCAAGGCCGAGGCCGCCGCCTGATGCGGATCGTGTCGGGCCAGTTTCGCGGCAAGGCCATCGCCGCCCCGCCGGGCGGGGCCACCCGTCCCACCTCAGACCGCGCTCGCCAGGCCGTGTTCAACATCCTGGAACACTCCGCCTGGGCGCCGGAGCTGCGCGATGCGCGTGTGATCGACGTCTTCGCCGGTTCGGGCGCCCTAGGCCTGGAGGCCCTGTCGCGCGGCGCTGGGTTCTGCCTGTTCGTCGAAACCGATGACGCGGCGCGCGGCGCGATCCGCGAGAACATCGACGCCATGCACCTGTTCGGCGTGACCCGCGTGCACCGCCGCGACGCCACCGACCTGGGGCCGCGCCCGGCCAGCGCCGGCGCGCCGTTCGACATCGCCTTCCTGGATCCGCCCTACGCCAAGGGACTGGGCGAGAAGGCGGTGGCCGAGCTGACGGCCCACGATTGGCTGGCGCCCGGCGCGATCCTGGTGTTCGAGCGCGGCCGGGGCGAGATCGATCCCGTGCTGGACGGCTTCGAATCGATCGACGCGCGCGACTACGGCGCCGCGCGCGTCCTTTTTTACAAGCGGGTCTAGCTCACCACGCCTTCGCGCCCACCCGGTTGTCGAGCTGGGCGCGAAGGTTGGAGAGGCCCAGCCGGGTGATGCGGTAGGGGGCGCCGTTCTGGCTGGCGATCAGCCGTTTCCGTTTCAGCGACTGGAAGACGCCCACCGTGCAGTCGGTGAGCGCCCAGCCGTCTCGTGTGATGCAGTCGGCCGAGACGATCTTGCCGTTGTCGTCGCGTTCGAGGTCGATCCGGCCGCCTTGGGCCAGGGCATGCAGCGTGCGTTGCTGCGGTTTGGAGATGTTCAAGGGAATGTCCGAGAGATCGAGGCATACGATCGCGCATCCGCCTGGCGGATGCGCGGGCGGTGAACGGGCCTGATCGCCCCTGGACGTATTCGGCGAACCGAGGTCCGGAGCCTGTTAGGCCCGCGCCTCGCGCACAATCTCGGACATAAACCACACGAAAGAAGTTGGTGACGGCAAGATGGGGCAGGCCGGGGCCAAGCTCAAGCCCGCGCGATCCTGCTGGCGGCCGACGCCCTAATTTTTCGCCTTGGCTGGCGTGGTCTGAGCCACCTTTACCGGCGCGCCGGACTGGCGGGCCTCGCTGACCAGGCTCGCGCAATCGGCGTCCTTCGCCTCGCCCGTGGTGACGAAGGGCAGCAGGGCGGCGATCGGGTTGACGATCGAGCCCAGAGCTGCGGCGATGCCGCCCTGGCCCACCGCCTTGCTGGGATCGAGGCCCACCTTGGGCGCCAGGAACGGGCCCTTGATGGTGATCGGGATGAACAAGCGCACCAGGCGCGGCTTCTTGCTGTCGCCCTCGATGCGGAAGTCCATGCGCTCGGTCTCGAGGTTGATCGTGCCTCGGCCCTTGGCCAGCACCACGCCGGTGTCGGCGACCAGGTGGTTGGTGGTCATGACGCCGTTCTTGACGTCGAAGTCGGCGACGGCGCAGCGGACCGGCGTTTCCTTGTTGCTTTTGGACAGCAGCAGGATCAGGCCCTTGGAGGCGTTGACGCCCAGCAGTTCCGCGAAGGCCTGGCGGATCTCGCCGCGCGGGGCCACGACGGTGACCGAGCCATTGGCCGACGCGGCGGCGCGGTGGACGCTGTTCCCGGTCCCCGACAGCTTGGCGCGCGCCATGACCGGGCCCTCAATCGCGCGCTTGCCGTCGCTCATGATCGGGATGAAGTCCTCCAGCCGGGCGTTGGTCAGGCGCAGATCGACATCGGTCTTCGGCACGGTCGGACGGGCGTCCAGCCGCACCTTCCCTCTCAGGTCGCCGCGCGAGAAGGTGAAGGCCAGCGGGTCCATGGTCAGCACGCCCTCGTCCAGGGTGAGGTCAAGGCTAACCTTGCGCAGCGGCAGGTTGGGGGCGTTCACGGCGTCCGCGCGATAGCTGACCTTGGCGTCCATGGCCCTGACGCGGTCGACCTGTAGGGTCGCGTCGGGCAGCAGCCGCTGGGTGGCGTCGCGCTGGGCGGCCTCGACCTTCTGGCCAGCCGAGGCGGTCTCGCCGCGCCCGGTGGCGGGCGCCGCGCCGACCAGGCTGCCCAGGTCGTCGAAATCCAGGCGTCGCGAGCGCAGCTCGGCTTCCAGATAGGGCCGCTCGCGGCCGGTGAGCACGAAGAGATCGCCGCGGATGTCGCTGTCGCCGATCCGGCCCGACAGCTTCTCGAAGTCATAGCGGTCACCCTTGCGCGTCAGCCGGCCGGACACCTTGTAGGGCGGGGTGTTGGGCAGGGTGAGGCCGGTCAGGTCGTGCAGCCGGTTCAGGTCGGCGCCCGAAACGGTCAGCTGGGTCTGGAAGCGGCCCAGGTCGAACGGCTTGGTGACATTGCCCTCGGCGGTGATCCGGGTCGATCCGGCCTGGATGTCGGCGTCGAACGGATAGGGGCGATGGGGCGAGATGTTCAGCAGCGGGCCGCCGGTGACCTGGGCGACGAAGGCCGACTGGTTCAGGCTGCCCTTGCCCTCCAGCACGAAACGGCCGCCGCGCTCGCCGGCGCGCTCCTGGGCGTTGACCGTGCCGACAAACAGCGCGCCGCGCGAGCGGTCGTCGACCCGCAGCTTGCCGTCGTTGATCACGAAGCGCTGAATGGCCGGCAGCTTCAGCGGCTTGTCGCTCTTACGCGCGCCGAAGGTCCAGTTGGCCTTGCCGTCCTTGTCGCGCAGCAGGCGCACGTCGGCCTTGTCGATGGCCAGGAAGGGCAGGATCACGTCGCCGCGCAGCAGCGGCAGGATCTTGATCTGCACGGCCAGACGCTGGACCTGGGCCATCTGGCCGGCCTCGGGATCGACGGTCCTGGCCCAGGCCGGCTGGCCGATGCGGATCCCGTAGGCCTCGGCCTTGGGCGAGAACGACCAGGGGTGGACGCGCAGGTCGCCGGTGATCGCCACCTCGCGCTGCAGCTGGGCCGAGGCGAACCGGCCGATCGGTCCGCGCAGCCAGTTCCAGTCGAAGATCACCAGGAAGGCGATGATCGCCGCGACCAGGCCTAGGGCCGAGAAGATGCCGATCCGGGCGCGCCGCGACAGGCCCTGGAAGGGATGCCGGGGCGGCTTGGGCGTTGGAAGGGCGTCGGCGGTCGACAGGGTCGTGGCTCCGGTTGAACCCTCACAACGCGCGAGGACGCCCAACCTGTTCCACGAAGGCCCTGTTCCAATTTGAAGCGAAGCGCGCGGGCGTCAGCCCGCGTCAGTAGACCAGACCGATGCTGCTGACCGCGGCGGCCGCCACGATGAAGACAGCAATGGCCACGAGTTCATAGACCTTGAAAAACGGCCGGCTCGGCGTGCGCATGATAAAGAATTCCCCCGTCCCATTTTGGTGCAAGTCGACGCTTACGGCGCAAGGGCGGCGCCACCCGGATCGGGTTCAAGGCGTCTTTCCGGGCCATACAAGGTAACCGGCTTCATCGCGCCCGGCGGCGACGTAGCCGTAGTAGGCGTAGGGCGGCGGATAGTTCACGCCGGGGCCCCCACGGTCCCGATCGTAACCTTCGCCATACGCGCGAACGTGTTCGTACTCGTACTGATCGACCTGGCGGTCGTAGCGCGACTCGTGGCGGCGCTCGCCATAGCGGTCGCCGGCATAGCCGCCGCCATAAGGCGTCTCATAGGCCGGGCCGCCCAGTAGAGGCGGGCGCCCGTCACGCGTCTCGACCTCGAGGCGGTTCCGGCCGTAACCCCATTGGTCGTAATCGGCCCAGCCGCGCTCGGCGTCGCACTCGACGCGGTCCCAGCGATAGGCCCCGCCAGGGCCGGTCACGCGGCGGACGACACAGTCGCCCGGCGCGGTGTTGGCCGGCAGCCGCTCCGGGTCCAGCGGCAGGCCGCCCCCTTGGCCCACGCCGCCGCGCGGTCCGGCCAGCGCCGGCGCGGCGAGGCTCAGCAGGGTCAGGACGAGGACGGGAACGAGGCGGGACGCGGTCATGAGGTTAACAAAACATTTCCGCCCCGCCCGCGACCGCGGTTTCACCCAATACGCGAGCTTGGCCATAGCACTGAGAAGGAGTCGCTTCCCCTGAAGACGCGGCGCCGCTAGCGTGGCCTCAAACGGATGTTTGAGGCGGCCATGGCGATCGAGGCGGTGATCTGGGATTTCGGCGGGGTGTTCACGACCTCGCCGTTCGAAGCTTTCCGCCGCTACGAGACCGAACGCGGCCTGCCCAAGGACTTCATCCGCACGGTCAACGCGACCGATCCCGACGTCAACGCCTGGGCCAGGTTCGAGCGCGCCGAGATCGATGCGGCGGCCTTCGACGGGCTGTTCCTGGAGGAGGCGACCCGCCTGGGCCACGCCGTGCGCGGGGCCGAGGTGCTGCCGCTGCTCTATGGCGATCTGCGGCCCCGGGTGATGGCGGCTCTGAGGACATGCAAGGCGCGGTTCAAGGTCGGCTGCATCACCAACAATGTCCCGAGCGGTCACGGCCCCGGCATGGCCCAGAGCGCGGAAAAGGCCCTGGCGGTCGGCGAGATCATGGCGCTGTTCGACGCGGTGATCGAAAGCTCCAAGGCCGGGGTCCGCAAGCCCGACCCGCGTATCTACCAGATGATGTGCGAGCTCTTGGGCGTCGCGCCGGAGGCCTGCGTTTATCTCGACGACCTGGGGATCAACTGCAAGCCGGCGGCGGCCCTGGGCATGACGGCCATCAAGGTCTCGAGCGAGGACCAGCTGCTGGCCGACCTTGCTCAAGCGACCGGATTAGCGTTCTGAGGAGCAAGGCTAGTTCGGAGATTTCCATGTCCCGCCCCCGCATCGGCGCCGCCGCCGCGATCGCCCAGCTCGATGGCTGGAGCGTTGCGCCGGACCACGCGGACGCCATCGTCAAGACGTTCAAGTTCGGCGACTTCAACGAGGCTTTCGGCTTCATGACCCGCGTGGCCCTGATGGCCGACAAGCTGGATCACCACCCCGAGTGGTTCAATGTCTACAACCGCGTCGAAGTGCTGCTGACCACGCACGATGCCGACGGGGTGACGGAACTGGACGTCCGGCTCGCGAAGTTCATGGACAGCGCGGCCTGAAGAATTCAAACTCCCGTTTGAATTATGCGGGAGGACGCCGAAATGGCGCAGAGCACGGGCCGGGTCGCCGGCAAGAAGGCCTTCATCACCGGCGGAGCCCAGGGGCTGGGCGCGGCGGCGGGGCGGATGCTGGCCAGCCAGGGCGCCAAGGTAGCCCTGGCCGACCTGAACCTGGCCGGCGCTCAGGCCGTGGCGGACGAGATCAACGCCGCCCACGGCGCCGGCACGGCCTTCGCCTTCCACCTGGACGTCACCCAGGAGGACCAGTGGATCGAGGTCCTGGAAAAGGCGACGCAGGCCATGGGTGGCCTGTCGGTGCTGGTCAACAACGCCGGCATCGGCGGCGACGGACCGATCGAGAGCCTGGACTTCGGGCTCTGGAAGAAGGTGATGTCGGTCAATGTCGACTCGGTGTTCCTGGGCGCCAAGCACGCCCTGACCCACATGCGGGCTCATCAGCCCGGCTCGATCATCAACCTGTCCTCGATCGCCGGCCTGATCGCCAACGGCAATTCGCCGGCCTACAACGCCTCCAAGGCGGCGGTCTGGCTGCTCAGCAAGAACATCGCGCTCTACTGCGCCAAGATGAAGCTGGACATCCGCTCGAACTCGATCCACCCGACCTTCATCGACACCCCGATCCTGGACGGCTTCTCGGCCCGGTTCGGCAAGGAGGAGGCCTTCGCCAAGCTGGCCCGCCAGGTGCCGATAGGCCGCATCGGCGAGCCGGACGACATCGCCAACGCCGTGCTCTATCTGGCCAGCGACGAGAGCAAGTTCATGACCGGCGCCGAGATCAAGGTCGACGGCGGCATCTCGGCGATGTGACGCCTCAGCTAGAGGGCTCCCGCGCATCACGCAGGAGCCCTTTCCGTCATCAGCGCGGCGCGCGCTTCGCCAGAATCCGCTGCAGCGTGCGGCGGTGCATGTTCAACCGCCGGGCGGTTTCCGAAACGTTGTGGCCGCACATCTCGTAGACGCGCTGGATGTGCTCCCAGCGCACGCGGTCGGCGCTCATCGGGTTTTCCGGCGGAGCCGGAGCGGCGTCCTTGGCCGCCAGCAGCGCCCGGGCCACGTCGTCGGCGTCGGCTGGCTTGGAGAGGTAGTCGACGACCCCCGCCTTCACCGCCGCGACGGCCGTGGCGATGTTGCCGTAGCCGGTCAGCATGATGACCTTGGCGTCGGGCCGCGCGTCGCGCACCGCCTCGACCACCTTCAGGCCCGAGCCGTCCTCCAGCCGCATGTCCAGCACCGCGTGGGCCGGCGCATTGCCGCGCAGGATGGTCAGGGCTTCGGCGACGGAGGCGGCCAGCGTCACCTCGAAGCCGCGCTGCTCCAAGGCCCGTCCCAGTCGGGTCCGCAGCGGGCCGTCGTCGTCCAAAAGCAGCAGTGACTTGTCCGGCAGCGCCGAAACCAGCTCTCCGATATCCGCCATAGAAGTCAGCCCCTCCCCGGGCCAATACTTAACCGGCCAAATAACAACCCATAGTTTCCAGCATTAGCATCGTACTTCAAGCCCCGATAAAGCCGGGAGCTTCCAGCGCCGGCCTGGGCCAGCGCGCCGAGACAACCGCGCCGCCCCGGCGACCATTGCGGAAATCCACGGTGGCGCCGGTTCGTTCCAGCAGAGTCTTCGCGATAAAGAAGCCCAGCCCCATGCCGATATGGCCCGTGCGCGAGCCCTCCGCGCCTGGGCGGGTGGTGACATAGGGCTCGCCCAGCTTGGCCAGCACCTCGGGCGAGAAGCCGGCCCCGTCGTCGCGGACCTCGATGACGATATAGCGGGTGTCGAAGCGGGCGATGACGATCACCTCGCTGCGGGCGAAGTCGACCGCGTTCTCAACGATCGAGGTCATGGCGTGGATGATCTCCGGCCGCCGCCAGATGTCGGGAGCGGTCTCGCCGGCCGGGCCGTTGACCACGGCCTCGACGCGGATGCCGTGCACCATGTGCGGCTCGATCACGTCCTGGACCAGTTGGACCAGGCTCATGCGCTCGTGCACCGCGTCCTTGGCCTCGGGCATTTCAGTCAGGCGCTGCAGGATCTCGCGGCACCGGGCGGCCTGGCCGATCAGCAGCTCGGCGTCCTCGCGGATCTCCTCGGAGACGGCGTTGCGGGCCATCTCGCGCGAGACGACCGAGATGGTGGCCAGTGGCGTGCCCAACTCGTGGGCGGCGGCGGCGGCCAGGGCCCCCAGGGCTGACAGCCGCTGTTCGCGGGCCAGCACGGTCTCGGTGACGTTCAGGGCCAGCTCCATCCGAGCGGACTCGCTGGCCGCCTGCCAGGCATAGGCGGCGGTGATGACGATGCCGAAGATCCGCGCGGTGACGATGGTCCACAGCATCAGCGGACTGGGATCGGGCGCCGGGGCCGCGCCGGCCGGAGCGGGCAGCGGCAGGTGGAACAACGCCAGCACCACCGACGAGGCGATGGCCAGCAGGCCCAGGCCCAGGGCGTAGCGGGCCGGCAGGGTGGCCGCCGCCAGGGTCACCGGCGCGATCAGCAGCAGCGAGAACGGGTTCAGCGCGCCGCCGGTCAGGTACAGCAGGCCCGACAGCTGCAGGATGTCCCAGGCGATCTGGGCGGTGGCCTCGCCGTCCCGCGCCAGCCGCTGGCCGCTGGACGCCAGCCCCAGCAGCACGTTCAGCCAGGCCGACAAGGTGATCAGCGTGAAGCACAGAGCCCACGGTATCTGCAACTTGAGCGCGAGGCCTGCGACCAAGACGACGGAAATCTGCCCGACCACCGACAGCCAGCGCTGAGCCAACAGGGTGCGAACCCTTAAGCGTCCACGGCGAAGCCCTGGCGCGGTCCAAGACCAGGCGTCGTCTTGCGCCGGTTCTTCGCCCGGCTTATCGAGCCCCTTATGACGTTGATCGTCGGGCGCTCTCGCGAACGAAACGTCAGTCATGACCGCAAGATTGACCATAATCTCGCGCCTGGCGAGAGTAAAAGATCGGGCGGGGGCAAAAGGATGAAATGCACATGCCGCGTCACCGCCTTGCTCTGATCCTGGCCTGCGTTCTGGGTCTCGTCATCGTCGCGGGCCTGGCCTGGAACGCCGGGGTCTTCAAATCGCATCCGACCGCCGCCGTCGGCGGGCCGTTCCAGCTGGTCGATCAGAACAACGCCTCGGCCACCGAGAAGGTCCTGAAGGGCAAGTGGAGCGCCGTGTTCTTCGGCTTTACCTACTGCCCCGATGTCTGCCCCGGCACGCTGCAAGGCCTGTCGGCGGCGACCGACCAGTTGGGCCCGAAGGCCAAGGACCTGCAGATCGTCTTCATCTCGATCGACCCGGAGCGCGATACGCCGCAGCAGATGAAGACCTATCTGTCGGCCGACTACGTCCCGAAGTCGACGATCGGCCTGACCGGAACGCAGGAACAGGTCCAGGCGGCGGCCAAGGCCTACAAGGTCTATTACGCCAAGGTCGGCGACGGGCCCGGCTACACCATGGACCACTCGACGGCGATCTACCTGATGGATCCCAAGGGCCGCTTCAAGACGGTGATCCCCTACAACTTGCCGCCGGAGGACATCGCCCGCCGGATCAGCGACGCGATGCGGGAGGGTTGAGGGTTCGGGTCCAGGCACGGCGCTGGGTCTCCTCGCCAGGCTGGCTGGAGGTGGTGGAAAGGGATGCGGAGCGCCGGACGACGTCCGGAGGTTTGGATAGTTTGGTACCGTTTCGACGAAGCCCGACGCTCCGCGCGACCGTTATCCGCCAGCGTCCCGTCAGGTGGCCCTGTTCAGGCCTTACCGGGACCCGGGTCCTTCCGTTTCCGGAAGCGCCCGACGGTCAAAGAGGACGAGCCACTACAGGCTAAGACACATCCTTCTGCCTTCAACCACGCCGACGGCGGGCGGGCCTGGCCAGCAACCAGGTCCCCGGACCGTCCGAGTATCCCCCTCGAACCTGTCCCCGCTCGATCGCCCCCCGCCGCCACGATGGTCGCTGGCCATGCGCCCTTTCCCCACGACGAGGTGGGAGCAGTATGGGGGCGGGATTCGACGCGGATCATTCAGGGGCGCGTAAAAGTGGGAAGCGATTGATTTCGCTGGGTTCGAGATTGTAAACGCCGAGCATACCGGCGCTCCAATCCCCGTCCTCGCCCCCTCCGCGCTAGCGCGCTCCTCCCCCCGGAGGGGGAAGACGGGCGCGATCCTTCCGCCCCCTCGGGGGGCGGACGACCTCGCGGAGCGAGGTCAGGTGGGGCCTGCGGCGTCGGCCAGGTGACGCCTTCCCTCCCGGCGTCCGAGGGGGGTGGACGAAAAGGCGACATCCACCCATGGCGGACATTGCGCCCAACCTCCGCCGTGAACCGGGCGATCGCCGCCGCCGCGCCTGGCAAGCGACGCCATGACGCGGCGCAAAATGTCGTGAAAGAGTAGACTTTCTTAGCCCTGGCCGTGTTATGTTGCGATGCAACATCGCGGATGCGCCATGCTCTACGCCCTGCACGAGGCTTCGTACTACGCCTCCACTCCTCTGCGCCTCGCGGCGCTGGCGGCCCGGGACTTCTGGGGATCGCCGCTGAACCCGGCCGCCGACTCGGCCGTCGGGCGGCGCATGCACGCCGGCGCCGACCTGTTCGCCAACGTCACCCGCCGCTACGGCAAGCCCAAGTGGAACATCGACACGGTCAAGGTCGGCCAGGTCGACGTGCGCGTGCGCCCGACCGTGGTCTGGGAGAGCCCGTGGGCGCGGCTGGTGCAGTTCGATCGCGACATGGCCGACATGCGCCGGGCCGGCAAGTTCTCGCTGGATCCCGCCGTGCTGATCGTCGCGCCCCTTTCCGGCCACTACGCGACCTTGCTGCGCGGCACCGTCGAGGCCTTCCTGCCCGATCATGCCGTGTTCGTCGTCGACTGGATCAACGCCCGCGAGGTTTCGGTCCTGGAGGGACGTTTCGACTTCCACGACTATATCGACCACGTCATCCAGATGCTGGCGGTGCTGGGGCCGCGGCCCAATGTGGTGGCCGTCTGCCAGCCGGGTCCGCCCGTCCTGGCCGCCGCCGCCCTGATGGCCGAGCAGAACCATCCTTCGCGTCCGGCCAGCATGACCTTCATGGGGTCGCCGATCGACGCGCGCCTGTCGCCGACTGTCACCAACCAGCTGGCCGAGGAAAAGCCGTTCACCTGGTTCCAGTCGAACATGATCTACACCGTGCCGCCGCCCTATGCGGGCGCGGGTCGGCGCGTCTATCCGGGCTTCGTCCAGCTGGCCAGCTTCATGAGCATGAACGCCGAGCGCCACCAGGAGGCCCACCGCCGCTACTTCAACCACCTGGTGACCGGCGACGGCGACAGCGCCGACAAGCACCTCGAATTCTATGACGAGTACCTGTCGGTCCTGGACCTGACGGAAGAGTTCTACCTCCAGACCATCGACATCGTCTTCCAGCAGTACCTGCTGCCCAAGGGCGAACTGATGCATCGCGGGACGCGGGTGAAGCCCGAGGCGATCACCGACATCGGCCTGATGACGGTCGAGGGCGAGAACGACGACATCTCCGGCATCGGCCAGACCCAGGCCGCCCACGGCCTGTGCTCCAGCCTGCCCGAGGACCTGAAGCTGGACTATGTCCAGCCGGGCGTGGGCCACTACGGCGTGTTCAACGGCCGCCGCTTCCGGGAAGAGATCTATCCGCGCGTGCGGAGCTTCATCCGCAAGTGCGACCCGAACTTCGCGGAAGAGGCCTGACGTCGCGCACGCTTGCGAGGCGGCCCGACACACCCGATCTTAGGGGCTGATGTTCGCGCGCTCGGCTCAACGCTTTTCCGATGGGGATCGACTGGAGATCGGCGGCTGGCCGGTCCGCCTGCGGGTGGACGGCCGGGCCCGGCGGGTCTCGCTGCGCGTCGACCGGGCCAGGTCCGAGATCGTCGCCCTGGCGCCAAATCCCAAGCGCCTGAACGAGGCCGTCGCCTTCGCCCAGGAAAAGTCCGGATGGATCGCCAAGCAGCTGGCGGCCCTCCCCGAGCGGATGAGCCTGGCGCCGGGCGGGACCCTGCGGCTGAACGACGTCCCCTACCGGCTGGAGGTCGGTCCCGGCCGCGCCCGGATCGATGGCGCCCATCCTGAAGGACCACGCATCGTCGCCCCCGATGACGCCAACTGGGGAATGAAGGTCGTCCGTCTGGCCAAGCGCGAGGCGCTGGCTGTTCTCACCGAGCGCACCGCCGTCCATGCCGCCGCCCTGAGCCGGCCGATGCCGTCGGTGGCCGTCGCCGATCCGAAGGCCCGCTGGGGCTCGTGCCGGCCGGCCACGCCCCGCGCCCCGGCCGCGATCCGCTACAGCTGGCGCCTGATCCTGGCGCCCGCGGCGGTGGCCGACTATGTAGCCGCCCACGAATGCGCCCACCTGATCGAGGCCAATCACGGGCCTCGGTTCTGGGCGCTGTGCGAGCGGCTGGCGGGCGATCCCGCACCCCACCGGGCCTGGCTGCGGGCGCATGCGGCCGAGCTGCACGCGATCGGGGCTTAGAGAGCCCCTGCCCTATCAGGGGGTTTGTCGGCGAAGCCTGAGCAACCCTTTTGTTCAGGGCGGCGCCTGTGGACGCCGCCGCTCGCGCCGGCGACAGCGGCCGGTCAACCGGCCGCCTTCAGCAGGTAATCCCGCGTCAGGGGCGTGGCGTCGCGCTTCTTGGCCAGCTGGATCTGGAAGACCATGTGGCCGCCGTGCCGGAAGCCCAGCTCGGCGCCCGCCAGGTAGAACTCCCACATCCTTCTGAAGCGGGCGTCGAACATCTGCGGAATATCCGGATCGGCCATGAACCGCTCGCGCCAGATACGGCATGTCTCGGCATAGTGCAGGCGCAGGATCTCGATGTCGGTGATCCACAGGCCCGCCTGCTCGATCGCCGCGACGATCTCCGACAGGCCGGGGATGTAGCCGCCGGGGAAGATGTACTTCTGGGTGAAGGCGTTGGTCGCGCCCGGGCCGTGCATCTTGCCGATCGAGTGGACCAGGGCGACGCCATCCTCGTCCAGCAGGCGAGCGATGGTCTCGAAATAGGTCCGAAAGTTCGGGGCGCCGACATGCTCCAGCATGCCGACCGAGACGATACGGTCGAACGGCTCGTTCAGGTCGCGATAGTCGGTCAGGCGGAAGTCGATCCGGTCGGCCAGGCCCGCCTTTTCGGCGCGCTCCTTGGCCAGGGCCAACTGCTCGGTCGAGAGCGTGACGCCGGTCATCCGGGCCCCGAAGTCCTTGGCCAGGGTCATCGACAGGCCGCCCCAGCCCGAGCCGATGTCCAGGGTCTTCATGCCGGGCTGAATCAGCAGCTTGCGCCCGATCAGCGCCTTCTTGGCCGCCTGGGCTTCCTCCAGCGTCATGTCGGGACGCTCGAAATAGGCGCAGCTGTACTGCATGTCCGCGTCGAGGAACCGGCGATACAGGTCGTTCGACAGATCGTAGTGGTGGGCGACGTTGCGGCGCGAGGCCACCCGGTCGTTGACCTGCTGGACCCGCCGCTTCAGCGCCTTGCGAAAGCGGGTCAGGGCCGAGCCGCGCTTGGGTTTTCGCCCGCCGCTCTCGCCGACGATGGTCAGGAGCTGGTCGATCGTCCCCTGTTCGAAGACGATGTCCTCTTCCATATAGCCTTCGCCCAGGCCCAGGCTCGGATTGGCCAGGCGGCGCAGGCCCCGGCTGTTGATCCGGATCACCACGGGCGGCCCCGAGCCGTCCCCCGCCTTGACGACGCGGCCTCCTGGCAGATGCGCCGTGAAGTCGCCGGTCTTGATCATTTTGCTGAGGAGGGCTTCGATCATCCGACCAACTTAAGCGCAAGTTCGTCCGCGACAACCTGTCGCACACGGAGGAAATGCATGTCGATCGACGGTCTGGTCGTCAGCCGCGCCGGCGCCGAGGCGGCGCCGGTGATCGCCAACCTGATGCAGTTCTACATTCACGACTTCTCGGAACTGTGGTTCGACCGCGAGGCGGAAGGCGAGCTGGGGCCCGACGGGCGCTATGCGGACTATCCCGGTCTGGACGCCTACTGGACCGACCCGGCGCGCGAGGCGTGGCTGTTCCAGGTGAAGGGGCTGCCGGTCGGCTTCGCCCTGCTCAACGACGAAGCCCATGCGCCGACCCCGGTCGACCGGGCGGTGGCCGAGTTCTTCGTCGTCCGCAAGCACCGGCGGCGCGGCGTGGGCCTGGCGGCCGCCCACGCCTTGTTCGGCACGGCCTGGGGCGTGTGGGAAGCGGCGGTGGTCCGCCGCAACGCCGGCGCCCTGGCCTTCTGGCGCCGGGCGGCCGAGACCTATCCGGGTGTCCGCGACATCGTCGAGGAGGACCGTCACGACGCCCGTTGGGACGGGGCGGTGTTGCGGTTCCGGGTGGGTTAGAACGCGCCGTCCTCAGGCGTCGTCGGACAGGCGTTGCAGGAAGGCCTGGGCGGCCTCCTTGTGACGGGGCTTCAGGGTCCGGCCCAGGATGGCCATCAGGGCCGCGAACACCGCCGCGTCGTCGGTGAAGCCGATCGCCGGCAGGATGTCGGGGATCGCGTCGGTGGGGAGCACGAAATAGGCTAGGGCCGCCAGCATCATGCCCTTGGCCGCCACGGGTGTCTCCGGATCGCGCGCGGCCCACCAGACCGACAGGGCGTCGGCGGCGAACGGGACCTTGGCCGCGACCTTGCGGATCTTGGGCAGGAAACCCTCGCGCACCCGCTGTTCGTTGACGCGGACGGTGACGGGCGCCAGAGCCTTCCTGGGGTCCAGGACGTCGTTGACGTTTACGTCGGGGGACGGTTTGGCGTCGCCGCTCATGGGTCTAAACCTCTCTTCAAATCCGATCCTAAACGCGAACCCGCCAAACGCGAAGCTAAGGGGAAACGTCCAATGAACCTCGACAACACCGTCGCCGCCGTCGTCACCGGGGGCGCCTCGGGCCTTGGCGAGGCCACCGCCCGCGCCCTGGCCGCCCAGGGCGTCAAGGTCGCCATCTTCGACATGAACGAGGCCAGGGGCGAGGAAGTGGCCAAGGACATCGGCGGGGTGTTCTGCAAGGTCAACGTGACCAGCGACGCTGATGTCGACGCCGGTTTCGAGAAGGCCCGCGCCGCCCACGGCCAGGAACGGATCCTGGTCAACTGCGCGGGCACGGGCAACGCCGCCAAGACCGCCAGCCGCGACAAGACCACCGGCGAGACCAAGCACTTCCCGCTCGACGCCTTCGACCGCATCATCCAGATCAATTTGGTCGGCACCTTCCGCTGCATCGCCAAGTCGGCCAAGGGCATGCTGGACCTGGCGCCGCTGGAGGACGGCGAGCGCGGCGCGATCGTCAACACCGCCTCGGTGGCGGCCGAGGATGGCCAGATGGGCCAGGCGGCCTATTCGGCCTCCAAGGGCGGGGTGGTGGGCATGACCCTGCCGATCGCCCGCGACCTGATGGGCGAGGGGATCCGGGTCAACACCATTCTGCCGGGCATCTTCAACACGCCGCTGATGAACGGCGCGCCGGAGGCGGTGAAGGCCGGTCTGGCCGCGTCCGTGCCGTTCCCCAAGCGGCTGGGCAATCCCGAGGAATACGCCCAGCTGGCGCTGACCATGATCACCTGCGGCTACTTCAATGGCGAGGATGTGCGCCTGGACGGCGGCATCCGCATGGCTCCGCGGTAATCGCGGGTCAGAGCGCGCAAAAGGAAAGGGGCCCCGGTCGGGACCCCTTTTTTCGTCTCTTATTTCGGCGCCGGCCGCTGGATCGTGCTGGCCAGGTTGGCCATGATCTCGCGGGCGTCGTAGGCGCGGGGATCGCCTTCCGGCTTCTTGCCGCGGTGCATCACGATCTCGGCCCCGGCTTCGAAGCGCTCGACGGTGCGGATCTGGGCGCGGTCGGCGAAGAAGGGGTCGCCCCAGAACGGGTCCCAGGTGCGCCAGCCGTACGGCGAGCCGTAATAGCGCCAGGACGGGCGCCAGTAGCCGTAGGGATAGCCGAAGCCGAAGCCCGGACGCGCGAACGGATCGGGCTCGACATAGCTGCGGGCGGTGCGGTCGGTGCGGTGGTCTGCCGTCTCGAACCAGTCGTAGCCCTGCTGCACGGTCAGCTCGGCCGACCGATAGAGCAGATAGCGCTCGACCGTCTCGCGCGAGGTCAGGCTGTTGCCGGCGAAGGACACGCGATAGCGGTCGCCCTCCAGCTTCTGCTCGGAGAAGCCGCCGGTGACCGAGCCCGAGGTGACCTTCGGCTGGTACGGGGTGGGCGTGGCGCAGGCCGATAAGGTCGCGGCGAGCGCCAATGTCGCGGCGATGGCGACCTTCTTCATGGACATGACTTGCTCCTTCAAGCGGAGTCCTCGGTGTTTAAGGACAACTCTGGCTGGGCTTTGTGGTTTCGCCAAGGCGCCGTTTGATACGGCGTTGAAACTAGATCTAGGTTTTGCATACCGCGAACGTCGAATAGCGGACTCTTCCTTCAGCCTCTCGACACGATCAGCACGGCCGCGGTGATCAGCAGAACGCCGACCAGGATGGCGAATCCGCGCCGAAAGCCGGGCTCGTTCATCCGGCTCGACAGGGCCGCCCCGCCCAGGCCGTAGCTGGACATGCTGATCAGGTCCATGCCGATGGTGGCGCAGGCGAACATCACCAGCTGCGGGGCCAGCGGCCGCTTGATGTCCAGGAATGGCGGCAGCACGCCCGAGAAGAACAGCAGGATCTTCGGATTGGCGATCTGGACCATGAAGCCGTCCAGGAAGGCCGAGCGGCCAGCTCGGACGGTCGCCGAGGCGTGGCTCTCCAGGTTCTTGATCCCGGCCCACAGCGACTTCAGTCCCAGCCAGACCAGATAGGCCGCGCCGGCCAGAGCCAGGACGTGGAAGGCCTTGGGAAAGGCGATGATCAGCGCGCCCAGGCCCACGGCCGAGCCGGTGAACCAGACCAGGGTGGCGGTGTTCATGCCGACGACGGCGATCAGCGCCGCGCCCTTGCCGCGCTCCATGCCGGTGGCGATCGCGAACAGGTTGGCCGGACCCGGCGTGATGGCCATGACGAACATGGCGACCAGGAAGGCGCCGTAGCGGGCGGGATCGACGGGCAGGTGGTCCATGGCGCGGATATACGCCGCCGCGCCATGGAGCTCAAAGGCCGAGCTAGTTGCCGACGACGCTGTAGACCCAGATGGCGCGGCCCAGGGCGCCGAGCAGCAGCGCGAAGGTGGCCAGCGCCTGGATGATGAAGCCAAGCTCGCGCTTCTTGGGGTCCGCGGCATAGCCCAGGGCGTAGACGATCCGGCCCAGGATCCAGACCACGCCCAGGGCGGCGGCGACCAGGTCGTTCCAGTAGACGGCGAACAGCCATAGCGAGGGCAGGTAGATGACCAGCCACTCGACGGTGTTGGCCTGGATGCGCAGGTGGCGCTCGAGTTCAGGGTGGCCGCTCATCGCCGGCGCGTCGATGCCAGTGCGGCGGCGCGCGCCGGGGATGCGCAGGATCATCCAGACATAGACCAGCAGCGACACCAGGGTGACGATCGCCACGAGGGCATGGGACTGATGCATCTTTCGTGTTCCTCCCGCGGACGTCTTGCCGCCTTGCGGGAAACCCTAGCCGTATTCGTCCGGAATATGCACGCGGTCAGGAAAGGCTTACCAGGAAGGCGCTCGTCGGCCTGGGCGCGAGCGAGGCCGTGGGAACTCCATCGGCGCTCGTTCGCTCCTAGGACTGAACGATCCCTTTTGCGGAGGCTTCGTAGAGCCATGCATGTGGAATCCACCGCCATCCGAGAGATCGACTACTCGGCCGAGCACGGCAAGCTGTTCGTCACGTTCCAGGACGGCGACGAATACGTCTATGTCGGGGTGCCCGAGCGGATCAGCAAGGCGTTCTTCCGCGCCCCGTCCAAGGGGCGGTTCTTCCAGCGGATGATCCGGGACCGTTATCCGTACAATCGGGTGTGACGCGATAGGCTGAAACGAAAAACGCCCCGACCGACGGGCGGGGCGTTCTCGTAAGGGCTGTGCGAGGCGCCTAGCCGCGCTTGTCGCGCTTGGCCAGGACGCGCAGGCGCAGGGCGTTCAGCTTGATGAAGCCGCCGGCGTCGCGGTGGTCGTAGGCGACCTTGCCTTCTTCGAACGTCACCAGGTCCTGGTCGTAGAGGCTGTAGGGGCTCTCGCGGCCGATGACCGTGACATTGCCCTTGTACAGCTTCACGCGGACGCGGCCGGCGACCTTTTCCTGGCTGTAGTCGATGGCGGCCTGCAGCATCTCGCGCTCGGGCGAGAACCAGAAGCCGTTGTAGACCAGCTCGGCGTACTTCGGCATCAGCTCGTCCTTCAGGTGCATGGCGCCCCGGTCCAGCGTGATGCTCTCGATGCCGCGGTGGGCGGCCAGCAGGATCGTGCCGCCCGGGGTCTCGTAGACGCCGCGCGACTTCATGCCGACGAAACGGTTCTCGACCAGGTCGAGACGGCCAATGCCATTGTCGCGGCCCAGTTCGTTCAACTTGGTCAGCAGCGTCGCCGGGCTCATCGCCACGCCGTCGATGGCGACCGGGTCGCCCTTCTCGAAGTCGATGGTGATGACGGTCGCCTTGTCCGGCGCGTCCTCGGGCGAGATCGTGCGCATGTGGACGAATTCGGGGGCCTCGACCGCCGGATCCTCCAGGACCTTACCTTCCGACGAGGAGTGCAGCAGGTTGGCGTCGACGCTGAACGGCGCTTCGCCGCGCTTGTCCTTGGTGATCTGGATCTGATGCTTCTCGGCGAAGTCCAGCAGGGCCTCGCGGGACTTGAAGTCCCATTCGCGCCAGGGAGCGATCACGGTGATGTCGGGCTCGAGGCCGTAATAGCCCAGCTCGAAGCGGACCTGGTCGTTGCCCTTGCCGGTCGCGCCGTGGCTGACGGCGTCGGCGCCGGTCTTGCGGGCGATCTCGATCTGCTTCTTGGCGATCAGCGGCCGCGCGATCGAGGTGCCTAGCAGGTACTGGCCCTCATAGACCGTGTTGGCGCGGAACATCGGGAACACGTAATCGCGGACGAACTCCTCGCGAACGTCCTCGATGAAGATGTTCTCGGGCTTGACGCCGGCGGCCAGCGCCTTGGCGCGGGCCGGTTCGATCTCCTCGCCCTGGCCCAGGTCGGCCGTGAAGGTCACGACCTCGGCGTTGTGCTCGGTCTGCAGCCACTTGAGGATGATCGAGGTGTCGAGGCCGCCCGAATAGGCGAGCACGACCTTCTTCACGGGCTTGTCGGCCATGAGCGCGGGTCCTTCCGAGAGAAACACAAAGTCGCGCGCCTTCAACGGGATCAGGGCGCGCGGGTCAAGCGTTAAAGCGGACCGTTACAGCTGACCTTCGTCCTGCAACGTCTTGATGACGAACCGCAGGTGGAAAAGCTGGCTCAGCGCCAGACTGGCGGCCAGGGTGGCGCGCACCAGGAAGATGATGATCGCCCGCACCGGGTCGTCGGTGAAGGTGGCCTGGGTCAGGGTGAACGACAGCAGCACGATGATCGACAGGACCGGGATGCTGAGCAGGCCCACCGGCTTGGGCGCGCGCCAGGTCGGCTTGCCATCGAAGCCCCATTGCATGGGGACGGTCACCTCCTTGGGGATCCGCTTCCAGGCGCCTTGAGCGGTGGCGGCGATGATGGCGAGGGCGGCGATCGACAGACCGTCGCCCAGCACGCGCAGGGTCGTTTCCATGGCGGGGTACTTAGAACGGGACGGCCGAAAGCGTGAGCGGTTTCGGCGTTCGTCGCGGGCAAAAATGTAAAAGATCGAGACCGTCCGCGCCGAACGGGCGGACATCCTCAACGCTTAGACGGTCACCTGGGCGCCCAGCTCGACCACGCGGCCGGGCGGGATCTTGAAAAAGTCCGTGGGATTGGCGGCATTCTTCATCAGGTAGATGAACAGCCGATCCTGCCACAGCGGCATGCCGCTGTTGGCCGACGGCACGATCGAGCGCCTGCCTAGGAAAAAGCTGGTGGCCATGATGTCGAACTTCAGGCCCTGCTTGCGGCACACGGCCAGGGCCTTGGGAATGTTCGGGCTTTCCATGAAGCCGTAGTTGACGATGACCTTCTTGAAGTCGTCGTTGACCTTCTCGATCTTGACCCGGTCCTCCTCGTTGACGCGCGGCGTCTCGGTGGTGCGGACCGTCAGGATGACGTTGCGCTCGTGCAGCACCTTGTTGTGCTTGAGGTTGTGCATCAGCGCGACCGGGGTCATGTCCGGGTCGGAGGTCAGGAAGATCGCCGTGCCGGGCGCGCGGTGCGGCGCGCGGGCGCGCAGGATCTCCATCAGATCGATCAGGGGCACGCTGTCGCGGCGGGTCTTGGCCGTCAGGATGTTGGCCCCGCGGGTCCAGGTCCACATGATCAGCACCAGCACCGCGCCGAACACCAGCGGCAGCCACGCGCCGTCGGGCACCTTCAGCATGTTCGAGGCGATGAACACGCTGTCCAGCGCGACCAGCGGGATCAGCAAGAGGCCCGTCTGCCACAGGTTCCACTTCCACACGCGGCGGATGACGACATAGGCCAGCAGGGTGTCGACGAACATCGCGCCGGTGACGGCGATGCCATAAGCGTTGGCCAGCTTGTGCGAGCTCTGGAACATGAACAGCAGCACCAGCACGCCGATCAGCAGGAACTGGTTCACGGCGGGAACGAAGATCTGGCCGGCCTGGGTCTCGGACGTGCGCTTGATCTCGATGCGCGGCAGAAGGCCCAGCTGCACGGCCTGCTGGGTCATCGAGAAGGCGCCGGTGATCACCGCCTGGCTGGCGATGACGGTGGCGATGGTGGCCATGATCAGCACCGGCCAATAGGCGAAGCCGGGCACCATCTCCCAGAACGGATTGTGGCGCGCGCCCGGATGGTGCAGCACCAGGGCGCCCTGACCCAGATAGTTCAGCGCCAGGCACGGGAACACCAGGCACAGCCACGAGGCCTGGATCGGGCGCTTCCCGAAGTGGCCCATGTCGGCGTAAAGCGCCTCGGCCCCGGTCACGACCAGGAACACGCTGCCCAGGATCACGAAGCCCAGGAAGCCGTTCTCGAACAGGAAGCGCAGGCCGTACCAGGGATTGAAGGCGCGGAAGATCGACAGGTCGTCGGCCAGGTGGAAGGCCCCCAGCGCGCCCAGGATCACGAACCAGAGAGCCGTGATCGGGCCGAACAGCGAGGCCATCCGGTGGGTGCCCTTGGCCTGGACCGCGAATAGCAGGATCAGGATGCCGGCCGAGATGGGCAGGATGTAGGGCGTGAAGACGTGGCCCACGCCGGGTGCGTCCTTCAGGCCCTCGACGGCCGAGAGCACCGAGATGGCGGGCGTGATGATGCCGTCGCCGTAGAACAGGGCCGCGCCGACGACGCCGAGGAAGAAGACCGCGACCGAGCGCTTGCGGCCAATGCCGCCCAGAGCCTTCTGGGCCAGGGCCATCAGGGCCAGGGTGCCGCCCTCGCCCTTGTTGTCGGCGCGCATGAAGAAGATCACGTACTTGATCGTCACGAACAGGGTCATGGTCCACAGGACCAGCGACACCACGCCCAGCACCGCATGCTCGGCCGAGGCCGACGAGCGGGCATGGCTCAGGGCCTCGCGCAGGGCGTACAGCGGGCTGGTGCCGATGTCGCCGAACACCACGCCGATCGAGCCCAGGGCCAGGGCCATGAAGCCATGACCCTTCGCGTCGCCATGGCCGTGGCCATGACCGTTGGAGGGCGTTCCCTCCTGCTGCGGAATGTCGGAAGAGGCGGGCGCGCAGTCGTCGCCGGCGGCGCTGGAGGCTTCGGAAGCCATTCAATCCCTCCGGGCCGCCCTCGCAAAATGCTGTCGGCCGACCCATATCGATCAAGCGCGGCGCGATACACCCAATCCGCGACGGGTTCAATCATCCCCCGGCGTCGCCCTCTCCTTCCGAAAAGTAGGGAAGGGGCTCGTTGCGGAGATGAAACAGTTTTCAGTTGAACGCGCGGGCGACAACCTTACGTTCCCGGTTGAGATGTCGGACAGTCAGAAATTTCCCGTTGCGGCCCACGCCCTGGCCTATCTGGCGCACAAGGAGGCGTTTTCCGCCGACCGCGCCGTGGCCAGCGCCGAGCTCGCCGCCTCGGTCCCGACCAATCCGGTCGTGGTCCGCCGCGTCACCGCCATGCTGGGCAAGGCGGGGCTGATCGGCGCGCGGGCCGGCGCCAATGGCGGGGCCTGGCTGCTCAAGCCGGCCGACGCGATCACGCTCGACATGGTGCTGAAGGCCGTCAACGGCTGCGCGCATCTGGGCGTCGCGCCCAAGGGGGTGAAGGGCTGCCCGGTCGGCGAGAAGATCCCTGACGCGGTCCGCTCGGCCATCCACGCCGCCGACCGCGCCGCGGTCGAGCGCCTGGGCCAGATCACCGTCGCCGACTTGTTGAACGGCGCCCACGCGGCCGTCGAAGGCGACTGCTGAGCCGCTGCCGCTATTCGGCTGCGGCCATCACCAGCCGCGTCTGCTGCTGACGGGCGTCCAGCGCCGCGACGATCCAGATCACCAAACCGCCCAGCGCCAGGGCCACCCCGACCCAGCCGGTCGAGGCCCAGCCGTAGCCGGCCGCGATGGCCAGGCCGCCCAGCCAGGGACCGAGCGCGTTGGCGGTGTTAAAGGCCGAGTGATTCAGCGCGGCCGCCAGGGTCTGGGCCTCGCCGGCCACGTCCATCAGCCGGGTCTGCAGGGCAGAGCCCAGGCCGCCGCCGCAGCCGATCAGGAACACCACCGGCAGCAGGGTCGAAAGGCTGCCCACGGCCAGGGGGTAGAGGGCCAGGGCGCCTGCGCTCCACAGCAGGATAACGCCGATGGCCGGCATCAGGGCGCGGTCGGCGGCCCAGGCGCAGACCAGGGTGCCGACGGTCATGCCGGCTCCGAACACCGCCAGCACCACCGGCAAGGCGGCGGGCGAGGCGTGGGTCACCGCCAGCAGGGTGTCGGCCAGGTAGGTGTAGACGCAGAACAGGCCGCCGAAGCCGATCGCGCCGATCGCCAGGGTCAGCCACACCCGGCCCTTGGCCAGGGCCGACAGCTCGCGCAGCGGGCTGGCCTCTGCGTCGGCGGGCGCGCGCGGCGCATGGATCCAGACGCAGAGGGCGGTCAGGGCCGCCAGGACGGCGACGATCACGAAGCCCCAGCGCCAGCCGATCCACTGGCCCACGACATTGGCCATCGGCACGCCGACGATGGTGGCGATGGTCAGGCCGATCATCACCATGGCCACGGACTGGGCTCGCTTCTCAGGCGGCGAAACGCTGGCGGCGACCAGGGCGGCGACGCCGAAATAGGCGCCGTGGGGCAGCCCCGAAAAGAACCGGAAGGCGATCATCCAGCCGAAGTCCGGCGCCAGGGCCGACAGCAGGTTGCCGACCGCGAACACCGCCATCAGCACCGTCAGGATCACCCGGCGCGGCCAGCGCGCGGCCGCCACGGCGATCACCGGCGCCCCGACCACCACGCCCATCGCATAGGCGCTGATCGCATGGCCGGCGGTGGGCGCGTCGACCCCCAGGTCCTGGGCGAAGTCTGGCAGGAGGCTCATCGACGCGAACTCGGTCGTACCGATCGCGAAGCCGCCCAAGGCCAGGGCGGCCAGGACAAGGCCTGGATGGGTTGTCTTGGAAGCCATGGCGGCGTCTCACACACACAAAGCGGCGCAACACGGGCGCGACCCGCCGGGGGAGCGGCGGGGCTTGCGCATCATGCTGCATTGCAGAAGTTGCTTTTACATAAGGAAATGACAACGTTGTCGCAAGTCGGAGCGGCATTTCGTCGTTCGGCGAGGCGAGCGGTTAAGCCGCGCTGAAACCGACCTTCAGAAAAATTGCATCATATCTTGTTGCTGATCCTCTGGCGGATCGCCTCCGGCGCATTACGTAATCGCTACCGTTTCAGTTTCGAATTCGGAGGGATTTCACAATGACCACCATCGCCATCGCTTATCACTCGGGCTACGGCCACACCGAAGTCCTGGCCCAGAAGGTCGCCGAAGGCGTCCGCGACGCCGGCCAGACCCCCGTGCTGCTGAAGATCGAGAGCGCCGCCCAGGATTTCGCCCCGCACATCGAGGCGATCACCCAGGCAGACGCCGTGATCTTCGGCGCGCCGACCTATATGGGCGACGTCTCGGGCGTGTTCAAAGTGTTCGCCGACGCCACCGCCAGCGCCTTCTTTACCGGCGCCTGGAAGGACAAGCTGGCCGCGGGCTTCACCAACTCGCACAGCTTCGCCGGCGACAAGGGCCACGCCCTGGAGAGCCTGACCATCCTGGCCGCCCAGCACGGCATGAACTGGGTCAATCTGGGCGTCGCGCCGCCGAACGTGACGGCGGCCGAGCGCGGCCCGGACACCCTGAACCGCGTCGGCTCGTTCCTGGGCGTCGCGGCCCAATCGGACAACGCCTCGCCGGAAATCACCCCGCCGGCCGGCGACCGGGAGACCGCCCGTCTTCTGGGTGAGCGCGTGGCCAAGGCCGCCGTCCGCTGGGCGGTGGGCGCCAGCGCCGCCGCCGAGCTCGGCAAGGCGGCCTAGGTCCTCCCAAGTCGCGGCGGCGCCCCTCCCCGCCGCGCGCGGAAGGGGCGCGCTCCCCAGCCCACCTCGGCGCGCCCCTTCCGCCCCCTTCCGCAAGGGTTCGAGGGCTTCTTGTTGAACCAAATCGCGGGCCGTGCTGGTCTCCGGCGAAGTTTAGTTCTTCCGGATCACCTCGACATGGCCCGCCGCCTCGCCCTGATCACCGGCGCCTCCGCCGGCATCGGGGCCGCTTCCGCCCGCATCTACGCCAGCCACGGTTACGACGTGGCCCTGACCGCGCGCCGGGCCGACCGCTTGGAGGGGCTGGCCGCCGAGATCAAGCTGCGCTCCGGCGTCGAGGCCTACGCTATCCCCGCCGACCTTTCGGACCCGGCGGGCGTCGACACGGTGCTGGCCGCCCTCGCCGAGCAGGGCCGGGTGGTCGACGCCCTGGTCAATAACGCCGGCTACGGCCTGCCCGGGACCTATGCGGCGACGCGCTGGGCTGAGCAGGCGAGCTTCCTGCAGGTCATGCTGACCAGCGTCTGCGAGATGACCCACAAGGTTCTGCCGGGCATGGTCGAGCGTCGGTTCGGCCGCATCGTCAACGTCGCGTCGCTGGCGGGCCTGGTCCCCGGCGCGGCCGGCCACACGCTGTACGCGGCGACCAAGGGCTTTCTGGTCAAGTTCTCCCAGAGCCTGCACCTGGAGAACCTCGCCACGGGCGTCCATGTGTCAGCCCTGTGCCCGGGCTTCACCTATTCGGAGTTCCACGACGTCAATGGCGCCCGCGCGCAGGTCAGCCAGGCCGTGCCCGAGTGGATGTGGCTTGGCGCCGACGAGGTGGCCGCCGCCGGCTACGAAGCCGCCGAGGCCAATCGCCCGATCTGCGTGCCCGGCGCGCCGAACAAGGCCATCGCCGCCATCGCCAAGGCCGTGCCCGATGACTGGGCCCTGGCCCTGATGGCCAGCCAGGGAAGCCGGTTCCGGAAGGTCTAGGAGGCTGCGGCGGCCGGTCCTTTTGGAAAACCGGCCCGGACCTGCTATATGTCCGCCTCGACCCCGAAGATCCGGACACCCCCTTGAGCGTCACCCTCGACCTGTCGTGCGTCTCTTCCGAGACGACGCCTGCCCAACCCGTCTCCAAGCCTCTGATCAACCTGTCGGGCCTCACGCGCCCGCAACTGGTCGCGGCCCTGGTCGAGAGCGGCGTGGTCGAGCACGGCAAGGCCAAGATGCGCGCCACCCAGATCTTCCGCTGGATGCACCATCGCGGCGTCACCGACTTCGCCGACATGAGCGACGTCGCCAAGGAGACCCGCGCCCGCCTGGCCGAGGCCTTCACCATCGCCCGACCGGAGATCGTCGAGCGCCAGGTCAGCAAGGACGGCACCCGCAAGTGGCTGATCCGCATGGCCCCCGGCATCGAGGTCGAGAGCGTCTACATTCCCGGCGTCGGCCGCGCCGGGGCCCTGTGCGTGTCCAGCCAGGTCGGCTGCACCCTGAACTGCAGCTTCTGCCACACCGGCACCCAGCCGCTGGTCCGCAACCTGACCACGGCCGAGATCGTCGCCCAGGTGCAGGTGGCCAAGGACGACCTGGGCGAATGGCCGTCCGACAAGGAGGACCGCCAGCTCTCGAACATCGTGTTCATGGGCATGGGCGAGCCGCTGTACAATCTGGGCCAGGTGGCCGACGCCATCGAGATCATCAGCGATAACGAGGGCATCGCCATCTCGCGTCGCCGGATCACCGTCTCGACCTCGGGCGTCGTCCCGATGCTGGAGAAGCTGGGCGAGGCGACCCAAGCCATGCTGGCGATCAGCCTGCACGCCACGAACGACGCCCTGCGCGACGTGCTGGTGCCGCTGAACAAGAAGTATCCGATCGCCGAGCTGATGGCCGGTATTCGGGCCTATCCGGGCCTTTCCAACGCTCGCCGCGTAACGTTCGAATACGTGATGCTGAAGGGCGTCAACGACAGCCCGGACGAGGCGCGCGCCCTCGTCAAGCTGATCAAGGGCATCCCGGCCAAGATCAACCTGATCCCGTTCAATCCCTGGCCCGGCAGCGACTACCAGTGCTCGGACTGGGCGACGATCGAGGCCTTCGCCGCGATCCTCAACAAGGCCGGCTACTCCTCGCCGATCCGCACCCCGCGCGGGCGCGACATCCTCGCCGCCTGCGGCCAGCTTAAGAGCGAGAGCGAGAAGGTCCGGGCCAGCGCCCTGCGCAAGCTGTCGCTGGCGGCGATGGCCGGGGTGCTGTCCGAGGACGACGACGAGGCAGCCTAAACCTTTTCCTCCACCGCCTTCTTCAGTCGGCTCAGCATTCCCGCCGCATAGGCCGCGTACGGGCCGATCCAGCGTTCGTGGATGGCGTGGATCGGCAGGGCGTCCAGGTGGTTCCATCGCTCGCGCCCGCGCCGCTCGGCCACCACCAGACCGGCCTCTTCGAGGACGCCCAGGTGCTGCATCACCGTGCAGCGGTCCAGCTCCGGCAGCAGGGCGCACAGCATGCCGGTCGTGCGCGACTCGGCCTTCAGCAGATCCAGAATCCGCCGTCGGGCCCGATGGCCCAGCGCCTTGAAGATCAGGTCCGCTTCGTCCTCGCTTGACATGTTATAAGATTATAACACATGGTCGCGACCAGCAAGGCCAAAGCCAAGCAGGGAGATCCGTCATGTCGCACGAGTTCACTGTCAGCGGCCGCATCGCCAAGCCGGTTTCCGAAGTCTTTGAGGCCGTCGCCGACCCCGCGAAACTGTCCGGCTATTTCACCACCGGCGGGGCCCAGGGGCGGCTGGAGACCGGGGCCACGGTCACCTGGGACTTCCACGACTTCCCCGGCGCGTTTCCGGTCGAGGTGGTCGAGGTCGTCCAGAACGAGAGGATCGTCCTGCGTTGGGGCTCGGCCGAGCCAGCGGCGACGAACCAGACCACCGTCACCATGACCTTCGCCGACACGGGCGACGGCCGCACCCTGGTTCGTATCCACGAGGCCGGCTGGAGCGACACGCCGGCCGGCGAGAAGGCCGCCTTCGGCAACTGCGAGGGCTGGACCGGCATGCTGTGCGCCCTGAAGGTCTTCGTCGAGCACGGCCTGAACCTGCGCGCGGGGTTCTACAAGTAGCCTCGGCTCTCCTGACGCGGGCGCCCCCTACGCAAGACTTGCCCAGCCGTGTTAGTCAGGGTCCGCTCTTTTCGTTGGAGCGTGACGGGCGCCGGAACCGGCATCCCCTTTCGGCTGTCACGCTCCGGGTCTCCGGGGGTAGTCCGCGTCCATGCCGTCCCAGCTCCAGTCGCCCGAGGTCCAGGCCTTCGCCACCGGCTTTCCGGTCACCCTGCTGCACGCCGGCGTCACCCTGGTCATGCTGATCCTGGGCACGACGCTCTACGCCCTGCTGACTCCGCACAAGGAGATCACCCTGATCCGCGAGGGCAATTCGGCCGCCGCCCTGTCGCTGGGCGGGGTGATGGTCGGCCTGGCCATTCCGCTGGCCATCTCGCTGACCGCCTCGACCTCGGTGATCGAGATCATGATCTGGGGCGCGGCGACCATCGCCGTGCAGCTGCTGGTCTTCCGCGTCACCGACATGGTGCTGAAGGGCCTGCCCGAGCGCATCCACGAGGGCGAGATCTCGGCCGCCGCCCTGCTGGTCGGCGCCAAGCTGGCCACCGCCCTGATCCTCGCCGCCGCCGTGGCGGGCTGAGCCCGAGCGGACGGGGGCGTCACGGTGCATTTTCCCAAGCTTCCCGACTGGCTGGTCTACGCCGCGGCGGTCAGCGCCCTGGTGATCGTCGCCGTCGGCCGGCAGGAGCGCTCGGACGCGCCGCCGCCGCCGCCGCCGGTGCCAGGCGAGGAGGGGCTGCCGCTGGGGCCGTCCTCGCCGTTCGATCCGTCGATTGTCGTCCAGGTGCCGGATCGCCCCGAGCCGGGGTCGGGCACGGCCTTCTCGGTCGGCGACGACGGCGTCTGGCTGACGGCCCGTCACGTGGTCGACGGCTGCAAGTCGGCCGCCATCGTCGTGGCGGACGGACGCGGCGTGGCCGCCAAGATCACCGTGGATCCTCGGGCCGACGCCGCGATCCTGACCACCGAGGGTGGAGCGCCGGCCGTGCCGCTGGGCCTGGACGCGCCGCTGCGCCGGGGCGCGCGCGCCTATCATCCCGGCTTCCCGCAAGGCCATCCCGGCGAGGCCGCCTCGCGCCTGCTGGGCCGTGAGAACCTGGTCGTCCACGGGCGCGGGGCGCGCACCGAGCCGGTGCTGGTCTGGGCGGAGGTCGGCCGCACCGACAGCCTGAAGGGCACGCTCTCGGGTCTCTCCGGCGCGCCCGCATTGGACAGCGCCGGGCGGGTGATCGGAGTGACGGTGGCCGAAGCGCCGCGCCGGGGCCGGATCTACACGACAGCGCCCGAGACGCTGAAGACCGTTCTGGGCGCCCGACGCCGGCCCAGCCCGTCGGAATTCGCGCCCAGCGAGCCGATCACCACCGAGAACTATGGCCGCGTGGCCGACGGCCTGCGGCGGGATCTGCGGGTGGCGCAGGTGGTGTGTCTGGCCGTCTAGGAGGCCGCCGCCGCCGCTTCCGCCTCCGCCTCCGCCTCCGCGGGCTTCTGCCGCGCCGCCACCGCGAACGACAGCGCGATCGCCACCACGCCGATCAGCGCCGTGTAGATGAAGAAGGCCGTGTAGCCGGCCGCCATGGCCTGTGCGGAAACGCCCAGCTTGGCGCCGGCGGCGGTGAAGCTCTCGGGCGGCAGGCGGGTGAAGAGGCCCTTCAGCAGGCCGACCGGTCCGCCGTGCTCGGCGGCCTGGGCAGAGGCCTCGACGATCCGGCCGGACTGCGAGGCGATCAGTTTGCCGGGCAGCGAATAGAGCGAGGCGAACAGGGCGTACTGCGTGGCTGTGAAGCCCGCCGTGGTCAGGCTGGACATGTAGGTGATCAGCGCCGTGCCGGCGACGCCGCCGGCCAGGTTGTCGATGCAGATCGAGGCGAACAGCATGCCGGTGTTGTGGCCGCTCATCGCCAGCACGGCGAACATCAGGTTACTGATCGGCTGGGCGAACGCGCCGATGATCAGGGCCTTCATCAGGCCGAAGCGCGCCACGATCACCCCGCCCAGGAACACGCCCAGCATCGAGGCGATGATGCCGAACACCTTCCGGATCTCGGCGATCTCGGTGAGGGTGAAGCCCATGTCGCGGTAGAACGGGTTCATGATGTTCAGCACGAAGTCCGAGACGCGATAGACGCAGATGGTCGCCAGGATCAGGCCGGCGACGCCCGCGAACCGGGTCATGAACTCCTTCAGCGGCGCGCCCAGGGCGGTCGACAGATAGACGCCGGGCTTGGTCGGGACTTTGGGAATCGGCCAGGCGGCGATGATCACCACGACCAGGCCGGCGAGTACGCCCATCAGCTGCAGCCAGACGCCGTTGGGCTTGGCCTTCCAGGCCGCATCCAGAGCCTCGCCGCCGATGAACTTGGACAGCAGGCCCGCGTCGCCCGACAGGCCCGATCCGATCAGCAGGGCTCCAACCAGGAGGATGGCCAGGCGCAGCAGCCACTCGCCGATCTCCAGGGGTCTGGGCTGGACGACGCCGCCGGTGTTGATTTCGCGGATGGCATGGGCCTGCTCGCGAGGGGCCGCCAGGGTCGAGATCACCCCGACCGCCATGGCCACGGCCATGGCGAGGTACGAGATGTTCCAGCCGAAGCGCTCGGCCAGCAACAGCGGCACGGCGCCGGCCATGATCATCGCTCCGCGATAGCCCCACTGCACGGCCACGGCCATCTGGCCCTGGCGCTCGGTGTCGACCACCTCGATGCGCCAGGCGTCGATGACGATGTCCTGGGTGGCGGTGGCGAAGCCGACGATCACCGCCAGGGCGGCCATGAGCGGCAGGTTGGCGGCGGGGTCGACGCCGGAGATGGCCAGGAGGCCGAGGATGATCACGGCCTGGCAGGCCAGCATCCAGGCGCGGCGATGGCCCAGCAGTCCGTGCAGCAGCGGGATGCGCGTGCGGTCGATCAGCGGCGCCCACAGGAACTTGAACGAGAACGACAGCAGGGCCAGGCTGAAGAAGCCGATCACCGCCAGGGACAGGCCCGCGTCGCGCAGCCATAGCGACAAGGTGTCGAAGATCAGCATGTAGGGCAGGCCCGAGGCGAAGCCCAGGCCCAGCATCACCAGGCTGCGCCGCTCGCCGAAGAAGGCGAGTGTCTTCAGCAGGCTCTTCCTGTCCTGCGGCCCCTTTTCCTGCGGAGCGGCGGCTTCGGTCATTTGGCGGTCCCCTGAGGAGGACGCGCCTCCCTCTTAGCCGGCGACCTTGGCTCGCGTCGCGGTTTTCGTCCAGCCGGAGGACGCGCCTCCGGTCGTCCAGCGCTTGAGGGCGTCGCGCAGCGCCTCCTGCGTCAGGGGCTTGACCAGGAAGTCGTCCATGCCGGCGGCCAGGCAGGCGCGCTTGTCCTCGTCGAAGGCGTCGGCGGTCAGGGCGGCGATCGGGGCGGCGACGCCCTTGGCGCGGAGGGCCCGGGCGGCCTCGACGCCGGACAGGCCCGGCATGCGCAGGTCCATCAGGATCAGGTCGTAGGCCCCGGCCACGGCGGCGGCCACGGCCTGCTCGCCGTCAGCGACACGGTCGACCTTGCAGCCCTCGCGCTCCAGCAGGGTGCGGGCCAGCAGGGCGTTGATCGGATTGTCCTCGGCCAGCAGCACTCGCACGCCGGGGGCCACGGCTCCGGCGATCCGGTCGTCATGGGCCGGGGCTTCGGCGTGGGCGGCTTCGGCGGCGTCCGCCTGCAGCACCTGGGCGACCAGCGAGGCGGCGCGCAGCGGCTTGATCAGATAGCCCGAGAAGCCGGCGGCCTTCAGGCGGTCGATGCGGTCGCGCTGCTCCGGGGTCAGCAGCACCACGGCCTTGCGGCCGGCGGGGGGCTTGAGGGCGCCGCGAGGGCCCGACAGGGCGGCGTCGATCAGCAGCACGGCGTCGGCCGGCGCGCCCGACAGGGCGGAGGCGACGTCGACCGCGGCGAAAGCGCGGCCGCCGGCGGCCTCGATCTGGCGCACGGTGGCGGCGCGGACGATGGCGTTGGGCGAGGCGATGGCGACGTCTCGGCCCTCCAGCGGCGCGGTGCGCAGGGCGGGCGCGGCGATGTCGAACGGAGCCTCGAACCAGAACTCGGCGCCCTGACCCAGCTCGCCGCCGACCCCGACCTCGCCGTTCATCGCCTGAGCCAGGCGGGCGACGATGGCCAGGCCCAGGCCGGCGCCGCCCAGCTGGGTGGCGTGGGTGATGTCGGTCTGGACGAAGGCCTCGAAGATGCGGGCCCGGGCCTCGGGCGCGACGCCCGGTCCGGTGTCGGCCACCGAGAAGCGGACGCCGCCGCCCTCTTGTCCATTGGGGGTCGCCGTGGCCGTCAGCAGGACGCCGCCGGTCTCGGTGAACTTCACGGCGTTGCCGGCGAAGTTCAGCAGGATCTGGCGCAGGCGGCCTTCGTCGGCGCGGATCACCGGCAGGGCGGCGGGGACGGCCCAGGCGATCTCCACGCCCTTCTCGTGGGCGCGCGGGCTCATCAGTTCGGCGACCTGGCGCAGCAGGCCCTCGACATCGACCGGGGCCAGCGACAGCTCGATCGAGGCCGCGCCCAGGCGGGCGAAGTGCAGGACGTCGTTGACCAGTGACAGCAGGTGGTCGCCGCTTTCGCGCAGGGCGGTGACATAGGACCGCTGCTCGGCCGTCAGCTTGGTGTTCTCCAAGAGGCGCGCCATGCCCAGCACGCCGTTCAGCGGGGTGCGGAACTCATGGCTCAGGGTCGCCAGTTGCTCGGGCGTGACGCCGGGTCGCCCATTCGAGGTCTTGGGATCGCTCATGAGCCGGGACCTTAGCCGGCGCGGCTTAACGGGCGGTCAAGCCGGACCGATCGACAGCAGACTCTCTTCGCTCAGCGCCGTCGTCCGCCGATAGGCCAGGGCTTCGGCGACGTGGACGCGTTGGACCCGCTCGCCGCCTTCCAGGTCGGCGATGGTGCGGGCTAGGCGCAGGGTGCGGGTCCAGCCGCGGGCGCTGAGCCGGCCGGCCTCGGCCGCCTGGGCCAGCAGGGCGCGGCCGCGATCGTCCAGGGCGGTGATCTTTTCCAGCAAGGCGCCTTCGGAGCGGCCGTTCAGGCCGTCGGCCGCGCCCAGCGCGTCGGCGCGGTCCTGCTGCAGCGTCCGGGCTCGCGCCACGCGCGCGGCGACCTCGGCCGAACCCTCGGCGGGCGGCGGCAGCGAGAGGTCCGCGGCGGTGACGGCGGGCATGTCGACGGCCAGGTCGATGCGGTCCATCAGCGGACCCGAGACCCGCCCCTGATAGTCCTTCTGGCAGCGGGGCGCCTTGCCGCACGCCCCGCGTCCGGCCCCGCCGTGACCGCAGCGGCAGGGGTTCATGGCCGCCACCAGCTGCACCCGGGCCGGATAGCGGATGTGGAAGTTGGCGCGGGCCACCATCACCTCGCCGGTCTCCAGCGGCGCGCGCAGGCTGTCCAGAGCCTGGACTCCGAACTCGGGCAGCTCATCCAGGAAGAGGACGCCGTTGTGCGCCAGAGAGACCTCTCCCGGCTTGGCCTTGACGCCGCCGCCGGTCAGGGCGGCCATGCTGGCTGAGTGATGCGGTGACCTGAAGGGGCGCGCGCGAGTCAGGCTGCCCCGGGCAATGAGCCCCGCCACCGAATGGACCATCGAGGTCTCGAGCAGTTCGCTGGAGGTCAGCGGCGGCAAGAGGCCCGGCAGGCGCTGGGCCAGCATCGACTTGCCCGAGCCCGGCGGACCGACGAACAGCAGGTTGTGCCCGCCGGCGGCGGCGATCTCCAGGGCGCGCTTGGCGTGCTCCTGGCCCTTGACGTCGCGCAGGTCCTTGGCGGCCTCGCCCTCGATGATCGGGCCAGGCGTCGGCGGAGACAGAATCTGGGCGCCCCGAAAGTGGTTGATCAGCGAGACCAGCGAGCGTGGAGCCAGGATCCGCGTGCCGCCGGCCCAGGCCGCCTCCGGGCCGGACCCCTCGGGGCAGATCAGGCCCAGGTCCAGCGCGCCGGCGGCCATGGCGGCCGGCAGGGCCCCGGCGGCGGGAACGATGCGGCCGTCCAGGGAGAGCTCGCCCATGGCCGCCCAGCCATCCAAGGCGTCCAGCGGAATGACGCCCAGCGCCGCCATCACCGCCAGGGCGATCGGCAGGTCGAAATGCGTCCCTTCCTTGGGCATGTCGGCCGGCGCCAGATTGGCGACGATCCGTTTGCCGGGCAGGGACAGGCCCAGGCCCGCGAAGGCGCCGCGCACCCGCTCACGGCTTTCGGCCACCGCCTTGTCGGCCAGGCCGACGATGACGAAGGCGGCATGGCCGGTGGTCAGCTGCACCTCGACGTCGACACGTCGCGCCTCGACGCCCTCGAACGCGACGGTGACCACCCTGGCGGCCATCGTAAACCCTCATGGACCATGGATGTTATCCACAAGTTCCAGCATAGCTTACGAAATGGAGCAAGAACGAAAAACGAACATTTCGAGAAAAAGCGATCCCGACGCAGAGTTACCCACCGCTGCGGCGAATGTCTTCGATACGATCCCAGAGCACGGCCGCGGCGTTGATCCCGGTAAAGCGCTTGAGCTGTTGGGCGCCGGTCGGCGATGTGACGTTGATTTCGGTAAGATACTCGCCAATCACGTCGATGCCCACAAAGATCAGTCCGCGGCGCTTCAATTCCGGACCGATGATCTTGCAGAGTTCCAGATCGCGGGCGGTCAGGGCCACGGCCTCGGCGCGGCCGCCGACCCGCAGGTTCGAGCGCACTTGGCCCGTCGCCGGCACGCGGTTAATGGCCCCGACGGGCTCGCCGTCGACCAGCAGCACCCGCTTGTCGCCCTTGCTGACCGCCGGGACGAACTTCTGGGCGATGACCTGCTCGCGGCCGATCATCGCGTGCAGTTCGAGAAGGGCGTCGAGGTTGGGATCGTCGGCCAGCAGCCGCGCCACGCCCGAGCCGCCGCCGCCATAGAGCGGCTTCAGCACGATGTCGCCGTGGCGGGCGCGGAAGTCGTAGATCGCCTCGTGGTCGCTGGTGATCAGGGTCGGCGGCTGCACCCCCGGAAAGTCGGTGACGAACAGCTTCTCGGGGGCGTTGCGCACCTCGGCCGGGTTGTTCACCACCAGGGTGTGCGGATGGATCTTTTCCAGGAAGTGGGTGGCCGTGATGTAGGCCATGTCGAAGGGCGGATCCTGGCGCATCAGCACGACGTCGATGTCGTCCTTCATGTCCAGCACGACCGTCTCGCCGAGATTGGCGTGCGCGCCCTTCTCGGCGAAGACCTCCAGCGGCTGGGCGCGGGCGAACACCCGGCCGTCCTCCAGCGACAGCTTGTCGGGCGTGTAGAACCACAGCTTGTGCCCGCGCTCCTGAGCTTCCAGCATCATCAGGAAGGTCGTGTCGGTGTCGATGTTGATCCCCAGCACGGGGTCCATCTGGACGGCGACTCGCAGCGACATGGGGGCTCCTGGGCTTTGTCTGGAGCCTAGTTAAGCCGTTTTCCCCGGAACGCTAGTTCAACCGCAGCCGCATGCGTTCGCGGGCGGCGCTCCCTAGTTCAGTCTGAGCCGCATGCGTTCGCGTGCGGCCCCTCCCTTAATTGAGTCTGAGCCGCATGCGTTCGCGTGCGGCTCGGGCCGCGATGGCCGCGCCGCCGTCCAGGGTCTGGGCGCGGGAGAGGGCCTGCAGGGCGCCGGCCAGGGCGCCCTGGCCCTCGCGGGCGGCGGCCACGTCCAGCCACGGCCGGTGATCGGCGGGGTTGAGCAGGGCGCGGCGCAGGGCCGAACGCTCGGCGCGGACCCAGTCCTTGGCCTGCTGGGCGCGGGCGAAGATGTTGTTCTGCAGGCGGATCAGCACCGCCCGGTCCGAGATCGGCGCCATCAAGAGCTCCAAACGGGAGGCGACATCGGGCATTAGGCCGGTGCGCAGGGCGCGACGCGAGAGCTCGGAGGGCAGCACCACGCGCCCCTCGCTGAACGGGTCCAGGGCCAGCGGCCCCTCCTCGGTCTCGATGCGGAGCAGGAAGTGACCCGGGAAGTCGACGCCGAACAGATCCAGTCCTACCTGGCGGGCGGCATGCAGGTAGAAGACGCCGAGCGCGACGGGCAGGCCCTTGCGGCGCTCGGCGATGGCGATGACGTCGGCGTTGTCGGGATGGTCGTAGGTCAGGACGTCGCCGGTCAGGCGCAGATCGCCGGCCAAGGTCTCGGCCACGGCCTCCTCGGGCGACTCGGCTTCGGCGCGGCGGCGCAGGCGATCGACGGCGTCCTTGGCCAGGGCGATGGCGGGGGCGGTGTCGCGGCTGGGGTCGTCGTGGACGGCGCAGGCCAGGGCGGCCTCGAACAACGGGAAGCTTTCGTCGGGGCCTTCGCCGGCGCGGATCAGGATCTCCTCGGCCTCTTCGCGCGTCATGCCGTCCCCCCAAAGGCGTCGGGCCAGGCGTCGGGGAGGTGGCGCGGTGCGCGGCCGGGAGCCAAGGCGATCAAGTCCAGACGCACCAGCAGGTCGCGCAGGCCGGCCCGGTGCGCGGAGAGATGGGCGGCGGCGCGACGCAGGCGGTCACGCTGAGTCGGCGTCACGGCGTCCAGGGCGTCCTCGATCGTGGTCCGTTGCTTGACCTCGACAACGGCCAATATCCGTCCGCGTTGCGCCAGCAGGTCGATTTCACCCAAGGGGGTGGCCAGGCGGAAGCCCAGGATGCGGTAGCCCTTAGCCATCAGCCAGAGCGCCGCCCAGACCTCCGCGCGGCGTCCCAGCTTGCGCGCCGCCGCGCCTCTAGCCTGGCGGACGCCGGCGACCATCAGGCCTGCTCCTTCAGGTCTTGGTCCTTCAGGGCCAGGGCCTGGCGGTAAAGGTCCTTGCGGGAAAGGCCCAGGGCCTTAGCGACCTCTGAGGCGGCCTCGCCCAGCGGCAGGCGGGCCATGGCCTCGCGCAGGGCCGCCTCGGCGTCGTCGGCCGATGCGACCTTCTCGGCGCCCGGACCGACCAGGATGACGATCTCGCCCTTGGGAGCCTCGAAGCGCGGGTCGGCCGCGAGGTCGGCCAGCGGACCACGCACGCAGGTCTCGTAGAGCTTGGTCAGCTCGCGGCACACCGCCGCCTCGCGCGTCGGGCCGAACACGAGGGCCATGTCGGCCAGGCAGTCGGCCACCCGCGAGGCGCCTTCGTAGAAGATCAGGGTGGCGCGGGTGTTGGCGAACTCCTCGAGGAAGGTCCGCCGCGCGGCGCTCCTGGGTGGTGGAAAGCCGGCGAACAGGAAGCGCTCGGTGGGCAGGCCCGCCAGGGTCAGGGCCGCCAGGGCCGCCGAGGCGCCGGGGATCGGGATCACCGCGTGGCCGGCGGCGATCGCCTCCTTGGCCAAGCGGTAGCCGGGATCGGAAACCATCGGCGTGCCGGCGTCCGAGACCAGGGCCACGCGTTCGCCCGCTTCGAGGCGCTCGAGGATCCCCGGGATGGTCCGCTCGGCCACGTGCTCGTCGTGGCGTTCCAGCTTGGTGCGGACGCCATAGGCCGACAAGAGTTTCCCGGTGACGCGGGTGTCCTCGGCCAGCAGCAGGTCGCATCCGGCTAGGACGTCCAGGGCCCGCAGGGTGATGTCGCGCAGGTTGCCGATCGGCGTCGCCACCAGATAGAGGCCGGGCGCCAGGGGCGCGTCGGACAGGGCTGGCGGGGGAAGCTGGCGGCTCAAATCAACGCGTCCTTTAGCTCTCAAATCATAGGCATATCAGGTCGCGAGCACGCCTGTCAGCCGGTCGAGCACCAGGCGGCCCTCGCGTGTGGCGCGCAATCGTTTGGGATCGTCAACCAGGAGGCCCGCCTCGACCAGGTCGCGGACCTTGGCCAGGCTGGGCGCGAGGCCCAAGGGAGCCATTTCGTCGAAGCCGACGCCGTCGTCGATTCGCAGGCCCAAAACGAGTCGTTCCTCGGCCGCCTCTTGCGCCGAAAGGATTTCGCGCTCGAAGCCGAGGCCGGTTCGGGCCACCGCGGCGACATAGTCCTTGATAGCGCGGTGGGCGGTGGTCGCCGCGCGGCCTTCGGCCAAGGCGAGGCGGCCATGCGCGCCCGGCCCGACCCCGACATAGTCGCGACCGCGCCAATAGACGAGGTTGTGCCGCGAGCGCGCGGCCTCGCCCCGGGCATGGTTGGAGACCTCGTAGGCGTCGAAGCCGGCGGCCTCCAGGATCTCCTGCGTCGTCTCGAACAGCGTTGCAGCCAGGTCTTCGTCGGGGATGACCAAGGTTCCGCGGCCGACCGCGCGGTCGAAGGCGGTGCCGTGTTCGATGGTCAGCTGATAGGGCGAGACGTGCTCGGGACCCAGGGCGATGGCTTCGGCAAGCTCGGCGCGCCAGGCCGCATCGGTCTGGCCGGGACGGGCGTAGATCAGGTCGAGGGAGAGGCGGGGAAAGGCCCGGGCCGCCGCCGCGATCGCCCGCCGCGCGGCGCCGGCGTCGTGGTTGCGGCCCAGCGCCTTCAGCGACGCGTCGTCCAAAGCCTGGACGCCGAGCGACAGGCGCTGGACGCCGGCGTCGGCCAGGGCGGCGAAACGGCCGGCCTCGGCGTCGGTCGGGTTGGCTTCGAGGCTGATCTCCAGGTCGTCGACCGGCCGCCACAGGCGCTTGGCCGTGTCGATGACGCGGGCGACCTGGCCGGGGTCCATCAGCGAGGGCGTGCCGCCGCCGAAGAAGATCGACAGCAGAGGCTGGTCGCCGGTCAGACCGCGCTGCGCCGTGAGATCGGCGACAATGGCGTCGGCCAGGGCCTGTTGTTCGTCGGTCCGGCCCCGGTCGCGCACGACGTTGAAGTCGCAGTAGGGGCAGATGCGCGCGCAGTAGGGCCAATGGACATAGACGCCCAGGCCCTCTCCACGCGCGCGGCCAGGATCAGTCAAACAGCGCCGCCTTCAGCTTGGCGAAGGCGCGGGCGCGGTGGCTCATGGCGTCCTTGGCGGCCGGCTCCATCTCGCCGAAGGTCGCCTGGTGACCCTCTGGAACGAAGATCGGGTCGTAGCCGAAGCCGCGCGTTCCACGGCCGGGGAACACCAGGGTCCCGTCGACGCGGCCCTCGACGACCACGGCCGGGCCGTGGGGCCAGGCTACGGCGAGCGCTGAGGTGAACCAGGCCGAATAGTCCTCGCTCCCCGTCGCCTCGATGCGCTCGGCGACCTTGTCCATGGCCATGGCGAAGTCCTTGCCCGGACCGGCCCAGCGGGCGGAATAGATCCCCGGCGCGCCGTCCAGCGCCTTGACCGACAGGCCTGAGTCGTCGGCCAGAGCCGGCAGCCCGGAAAGATCGGCGGCGTGGCGGGCCTTCAGCAAGGCGTTGCCGACGAAGGTGCTCTCGGTTTCGTCCGGCTCGGCAAGGCCCAGCTGGCCGGCGGTGACGATCTCGAAGCGGCCGTCCAGCAGGGCGGCGATCTCGGGGACCTTGCCAGGATTGTGGGTGGCGGCCACAAGCTTTGCACCCATTTCAAGCCTCAGCGCCATCCTGTCGTCTCCCGAGAGAAAATCACCATGCGGCTCCTTTACTCCGCCCTGTCGCCTTTTGCGCGCAAGGTTCGTGTCTTGGCCCTGGAAAAAGGCCTCGCCGAGAACATCACGCTGGAGACCGTCGCCCCCTATGCCGACGAAAGCCTGCGGGAGCTGAACCCGTTGAACAAGGTGCCGACCCTGGTGCTGGACGGCGGCGAGACGGTCTTCGATTCCGGCGTCATCTGCGACTATGTCGACGGCCTCGCCGAGCCGCGCCTGATCCCAAGCGCCCAGCCGGTCCGCCACCGCGCCCTGACCCTGGAAGCGGCCGCAGACGGCATGGGCGACGCGGCCCTGCTGATCGTCCGCGAGCGCATGCGGCCCGAGGGCGAGCACCGCCAGGACCTGTTCGAGCGCCAGCTGAAGGCCGTCAACGCGGCCCTCGACCTGTTCGAGAGGGCCGGCCTGGCCACCGACCGCTTCGAGATCGGCGAAATCGCCGTGGCCGCCCAGCTGGCCTATCTGGACGTGCGCCAAGTCGTCGCCTGGCGCGAGGGGCGGCCGGCGCTTTCGGCCTGGTTCGAGATCGTTTCCAGGCGCGCTTCGATGATCGCTTCGGACGCCTCAGCGAGCTAGGTGTGACCTTACGGCAACTTCGCTGAGCCGGCTTGCATCATTACGGTAGTTTAATATCGTTTTTCGATAATCGAGATTGGCGGAACGCAAACCGCCTCCTATTTGTTGATCCTGGGCGAGGGGCCGAATGGCTCGGTCCTCTCCTCGTCTCTCAAACTGGAAAACAAGATGTCCTCCGCCCGCCTGTTCCGCATCGCCGACAAGGTCGTCATGAGCGTCATCACCGCCGCCCTGATCGTGGCCGTGCCGGTGTCGGCCGTGGCGTTCGTGGTGCAGACGCTTTAAGGCGGACGAGGGTTTTCAAGGGTTTCTGAGGCCCGTTTTTTGACGCCTCCCGCGACGCGGGGCATGTTGCTTAGCGTCGCTGTTGGGGAGCAGCCATGCGCGCCTTGGGGCCCGGCTCCGTTTCGAGTTTCCTGAAGATCATCCTCGACGTGATCTACGTCGGGCTGTGGATCTTCGTGAGCCTTCTGTCGCTGTTCACGCTGGTCGCCCTGCTGTTCAGCTTCAATCCCGAACTCCTGGCCTCGATGTTGCCGATCAGCGACGCCGTCGAGGCCGTCAGCCGCAACGGCGCCCTGTTCGCCGGCGCCCTGGCCGCCTGGGCCCTGCTGCTGGGCGGCTGGATGGTCATCGTCGAGCGGCTACGCAAGATCTTCGCCACCCTGACCGCCGGCGACCCGTTCCATCCCGACAACGTGGTGCGCCTGCGGCTGATCGGTCTGGTCCTGGCGGGGCTCGAGGTCGGGCGCTATGTGTTCTCGGGCATGGCGCGCTGGCTGGCCCCCAAGGCCAAGGTCATCGACGACAGCTTCACCCTGACCGCCTGGTTCTCGGTGCTGGTCGTCTTCGTCCTGGCCGAGGTGTTCCGCGAGGGCGCGCGCCTTCGTCGCGAAGCCGAACTCACGATTTGACCCGGAGCGACGCCGCATGCCTGTCCGCGTGAACCTCGACCGCGTCTTGCTGGAACGCCGCATGTCGCTGACCGAGCTGTCCGACCGCGTCGGCGTGACGATCGCCAACCTCTCGATCCTCAAGACCGGCAAGGCCCGCGCCGTGCGGTTCTCGACGCTGGACGCCCTGTGCCGCGAGCTGCAATGCCAGCCCGGCGACCTGCTGACCTTCGAATACGGTCCCGCCGACGCACACGAGGAAGACGAGGAATAGGGCGCTAGTAGGCCCGCCCCTTCTCGTCCTCGCGCCACTTCAAGATCAGCTGCCGGTCGCGGAACTCGAAGGCGTCCAGGCGCTGCAGGAAGCTCATGCCCAGCAGCGACATGCTCATCGGGGTCTTGTTGACCATCACCCGGAAGCCTTCCAGCTTGATCGCGCCGACCTCAAGGCGCGTGGCGTCGTAGGCGGCGCTGTAGCCCTTGCCGTTGGCGGTCTCGGACTCGTAGCCGTAGTCCAGCGTATCGACGGGTATGCCCACCCGCCGGGCGTCGGCCGGGCTGAGCACGGTGGCGGTCGCGCCGGTGTCGACGACGAAGCGCACGCGCTTGCCGTTGACCAGGCCGTCGACGACGTAAGAGCCATCCTCGCCCTGCGGCACGACCAGGGTGCGCTCGCCGACCGCCACGGGCGTGCCGACGTTGAAGGCCAGGGCCATCTTGCGCGGGACCTGCGCCAGTTCGGCGCGATAGGCGTAGCCCAGCGCCAGCACCGCGATGATCCCGGTCCAGACCGCCACATATTTCAAGTGCTGGCTCAGCGAGCCCTGCAGGCCCCGCAGCAGGACCGTCGAGACCAGCACGACCATGCCCAGGCGCAGGAACAGCGACGCCTTGTCGTCGTTCGTCTGGATCGCCTCGGGATAGGCGCGATACAGCGCCAGCGCCAGAGCGCCGACGGCGGCCAGCAGGCCGAGCCACAGCCAGAGGCGATGGCGCGGAACGGACGGCGCGGCGGCGGGCCGCGCCGCGGGTTCGGCGTCGGCTTGTTCCCAGGGACCCTTGGTCAATTCAGGCGTCGCTTCTTCAGCAGGCTGGCGCGGTCCATCGAACGGACCTCGACCTCGAAGGCGTCGCCCTCGCGCAGGATCTTCAGCGGCACGCTGACCCCGGCCGCGCCCAGGCCCCACAGGGCCTGGTAGAACTCGGCCAAGTCCGAGACCGGGCGACCGTCGACGGCCAGGATCAGGTCGCCGGCGCGCAGCTCGGCGCGGGCGGCCGGCCCTTTGGGCGAGATGCCGACGATGACGACGTGGTTCTCCATCTCCTGGGCGAAGACGCCCAGCCACGGACGCGGTGGATGCGGAGCCTGGCCGCGCGCCAGCTGGTCCAGGATCGGCGGCAACAGCTCGGCCGGCACGAACATGTTGATCGGTCGGGCGTCGCCGTTCTGGTCGCGGCCTTCCAGGGTCAGGGAGCCGAGGCCGACAAGGTCGCCCTTGGGGCCGATCAGGGCCGCGCCGCTCCAGTGCGGATGGGCCGGACCGGTGATGATCGCCTCGTCCAGCAGATATTCCCAGTAGCCGGCGAAGGGCATCCGCGCCAGGACCTTGCCGGCCACCGCGTGAGCGCGGCCGCCCGCCCCGGCGGCGATGACCGCGTCGCCGGCCTTGAGGCCCTTGGCCGAGCCAATGGTCATGACGGGCAGGTCCAGCGGCTCCAGCGCCTGGACCAGACCCAGGCCCGAACGGACATCCAGGCCCAGGACGTGGGCGGGCACGCGCCGGCCATCGTTGCGGGTCAGCCAGACGGTCTCGGCCTCGGTGATCAGATAGGCCATGGTGAGCACCAGGCCGCCAGGGCCGACAACGACGCCGTTGCCGACGCGTTCGGTTCCCAGGATCGCCGCCGTATAGGCGTCGGCCGGGACCTCGGCCTCCAGGGCGACCATCGAGGCCAGCGCCTGGTCCAGGTCGAAGCGGTAGGCTTCGGCCGACGGACGCAGGCGGGCTTCGACTTCATGGCCTTCGAACGGGGTGGTCACACGCAACTCCTCATCTTGAGATAGGAATCTGGGACCGACGCCGCGTCTCGGCAAGAGTGGAAGGTTAAGCGCCGATCGCCGCGCGTTGCAGGGCGAACAGTTCGTTGATCCCCTTTTCGGCGAGGCCGTACAGCGCTTCGAACTCTGCGCGGGTGAAGCCGCGCTTTTCGCCGGTGGCCTGAATCTCGACGATGTCGCCTACGCCGGTCAGCACGAAGTTGCTGTCGGCCTCGGCGCTGGAGTCCTCCTCGTAGTCGAGGTCCAGCACCGGCGTGTTGTCGAACACGCCGCACGAGACGGCGGCCACCTGGCCCAGGATCGGGTCGGTCTTCAGCACGCCCTCGTCCAGCAGGTACTTGGTGGCCAGGCGCAGGGCGACCCACGCGCCGGTGATGGCGGCGGTGCGGGTGCCCCCGTCAGCCTGGACGACGTCGCAGTCCAGGGTGATCTGGCGCTCGCCCAAGGCCTTCAGGTCGACGACGGCGCGCAGGGAGCGGCCGATCAGGCGCTGGATCTCCTGGGTGCGGCCGGTCTGCTTGCCGGCGGCGGCCTCCCGGCGGCCGCGGCTGTGGGTGGCGCGGGGCAGCATGCCGTACTCGGCGGTGACCCAACCCTGGCCCTTGTTGCGCAGCCAGCCGGGGACGTTTTCCTCGACCGTGGCCGTGACCAGGACTTTCGTATGGCCGAACGAAACCAGGCACGAGCCCTCGGCGTAGCGGTTGACGCCGGTTTCCAGCGTGACGGCGCGCAGCTGGTCGGGGGCGCGTTCGGACGGACGCATTGAGAAACTCCGGGCTATTTGAATACGTTGACGGGCCGCTTATCCTATTGAGCGTCGATCTTTAAGGAGGCCGACCGCTTTTGTTCGCCGACCGGGTCCCAAACGACACGCTCCCCATGGCTGCTTTCCTGGCATGACGCCTCTCTTTCCCGGACCGATCGTGCCCGCGCCGGGCCTTGGCGAGCTGGACAGTCGCGCCCGCGACATTTTCCGCCGCGTCGTCGAGTCGTATCTAGAGACCGGCGAGCCGGTCGGGTCGCGCACCATTTCCAAGGGCGGCGTCGCCCTGTCCCCGGCCTCGATCCGCAACACCATGCAGGACCTGGCGCAGCTGGGCCTCCTGGACGCGCCGCACACCAGCGCCGGACGCATGCCGACCCACGCCGGCCTGCGCATGTTCGTCGACGGCCTGCTGGAGGTCGGCGATGTCGCCGAGGCCGACAAGCGCGCCATCGAGGCCCGGCTGGCGGTGAAGGGGCGCTCGTTCGAAGAAGCCCTGGCCGAGGCCAGCGCCGTGCTGTCGGGCCTGGCCGGCGGGGCCGGGATCGTCGTCACCCCCGTCCGTGAGGGCGGGGTCAAGCACGTGGAGTTCGTGCCGCTGGGCGGCGGCCAGGTGCTGGCGGTCATGGTGTTCGAGGACGGTCAGGTCGAGAACCGGCTGATGCGCCAGGCGCCGGGCGTCACGCCTTCGGCCCTGCAGGAGGCCTCCAACTTCCTCAACGTCCGCCTGCGCGGCCGCACCCTGGTCGAGGCGCGCGCCGAGATGGGCGCCGAACTGGACGCCGCGCGCCGGCAGCTGGACGAGACCGCCGCCCGCCTGGTCGAGGAAGGTCTGGCCGCCTGGAGCGGCGGCGAGGGCGACGCCCGCTCGCTGATCGTGCGCGGCCAGGCCAACCTCCTGGCCGACGCCCGGGCGCGCGAGGACATCGATCGCGTGCGCCAGCTGTTTGACGACCTGGAACAGAAGGGCCAGCTGATCGGCCTCCTGGACGACGTGCGCGACGCCGAGGGCGTTCGCATCTATATCGGGGCTGAGACGCGCCTGTTTTCGCTTTCGGGTTCCTCGGTGATCGCGGCGCCCTATATGACGGGCCGTCAGAAGGTGCTGGGCGCGATCGGCGTGATCGGTCCGGCGCGATTGAACTACGCCCGGGTCATTCCGTTGGTGGACTACACCGCGCGGGTGCTCGGACGCATGATGGATGGATAAGGACTGTACGAGATGACCGACGAGCAAACGCCGGCTGAAGACGTCGCCTTCGAAGCGTCAGAGAACTTTGGCGACGCTTCGCAAGAGATCGAGGCGCTGAAGCTCGAGGTGGCCCAGCTGAAGGAGCAGGCGCTCCGCTACGCCGCCGAGGCCGAGAACACCAAGCGCCGCGCCGAGCGCGAGATGAACGACGCGCGCGCCTACGCGATCCAGAAGTTCGGCCGCGACCTGCTGGGCGTCGCCGACAACCTGGCCCGCGCCACGGCCCACAGCCCCAAGGACTCGACCGACGCGGCGGTGAAGAACTTCATCATCGGCGTCGAGATGACCGAGAAGGAGCTGCACAGCGCCTTCGAACGCAACGGCCTGAAGAAGATCGACCCGGCCCAGGGCGAGAAGTTCGACCCGCACCTGCACCAGGCGGTGATGGAGCAGCCCTCGACCGAAGTCGCCGCCGGCGGCGTGATCACCGTGTTGCAGGCGGGCTACGAGCTGATGGGCCGGCTGGTCCGTCCGGCCATGGTCGCCGTGGCGGCCAAGGGCTCGACCGGTCCCCAAGCGGGCGCATCGACGGGCGACGCCAGCGGCGCTTCGGCCAATCCCTATGCCGGGGCCGGCGCCGAGGGCGACAATTCCGGCGGCGCGTTCGACACGAAAGCCTGACTTTAGGCGGATGGGGCGCGGAAATGACCGCCGCGCCCCCTTTCCCCCATCGCGCTTTGCGATAATGTCGGCGGTCCCTTCACCACGGGAGGGCGGGGCGATTCCGCGGACAATCTCGCGCGTCCCCACTCCCGCGTTCTGGACCGGACTATGAAGCTTACCATCGAACGGGCGGCGCTCCTGAAGGCGCTGGGGCATGTGCAGAGCGTCGTCGAGCGCCGCAACACCATCCCGATCCTGTCGAACATCCTGCTGTCGGCCGAAGGCGATCGCCTGTCCTTCTCGGCCACCGACCTGGACATGGAGATCATCGACGAGGGCTTCGCCCAGATCGACGTTCCCGGCCAGATCACGGCCCCGGCCCACACCCTTTACGAAATTGTCCGCAAGCTGCCCGACGGCGCCGACGTCTCGCTGACCTTCAGCGGCGACGACCCTCGCCTGGTGATCCAGGCCGGCCGCTCGCGCTTCAATCTGCCGGTGCTGCCGGCCGGCGACTTCCCGGTGATGAGCAGCGACGGCCTGTCGGGCCGCATCGCGGTCGACACCAACGAGCTGATGCGGCTGATCGACAAGACCCGCTTCGCGATCTCGACCGAAGAGACCCGCTACTATCTGAACGGCCTCTACATCCACACGGTCAACGAGGGCGGCGAGACCAAGCTGCGCGCCGTGGCCACCGACGGCCACCGCCTAGCCCTGGCCGAGATGCCGGCGCCGGAAGGCGCGGTCGGCCTGCCGGGCGTGATCGTGCCGCGCAAGACCATCGCCGAGGCCCGCCGCCTGATGGAATCGGCCGGCGAGACGGTCGACGTCCAGCTGTCGCCGCAGAAGGTCCGCTTCGAGTTCGGCGCGGCCGCCTTGACCTCGAAGGTCATCGACGGCGCCTTCCCGGACTACCTGCGGGTCATCCCGCGCGACAACGCCAAGATCCTGACCCTGGACAACGACCTGTTCGCCAAGGCCGTGGACCGCGTGGCCACCATCTCGGCCGAGAAGAGCCGTTCGGTGAAGCTGGCCGTCGAGCCGGGCCGCATCACCCTGACGGTCCGCAACATGGAAGCCGGCCAGGCCGTGGAAGAGGTCGAGGTCGACTACGACGGCGAGCCCTTCGAGATCGGCTTCAACGCCCGCTACCTGCTGGACGTCTGCGGCCAGATCGCCGGCCCGCAGGCGGAGTTCCGCTTCGCCGACCCGGCCAGCCCGACCCTGGTCGTAGACCCGGTCGACCCAGGCGTGAAGTATGTGCTGATGCCGCTGCGGGTTTGATCCGCGCGCCGGGTTACTCGCTCTTGAAGCTTTACCTTAAGAGTTGACCCTTTATCGCGCACGGGTAGTGTTTCCCTCGATATTCGCGCATGCGGATATTCTAAATTGTCGAGGGACGGCATGCAGAGCCGATGGGGGAGGTTATGGCTGTGACCACGAGGGCGAAGGCGCCATCCACGCCGACCGCGAAGGCGACGCAAGGGGATGAAGTCGCCTTCGCCGAGCCTGCATTTTTTGTGAATTCGGTTCACTTCGCGGTGGCCGACGACATTGTCCGCATTACTCACGTCGAGCGCGCTCAAGGGAAAAGCTTCGCGCGCGCCAGTGTCGTAATGCGATTGAAGTCGGCGCGTAGCTTCGCCAAAGGCTTGCTTGAGGCCATTGAAGAGGTCGAAGGGAAGAATAGCGACCAGGTAGGCGCCGATGGCTGAGCCTGTACGTCCATATCTCGCTGAAGTAGATTTGTCTGGGCGGGACCCTTGGGGAAATCAGCGCGTTGCCGACAATGATCATCCTTGGGCGTCCGTGGCGGCCTTGGGGCGCGAGTCTTGGAGTCGGGAGCCGATCCCCTTGCGGCGGCGTGAAGAGAAAGCCAGATCTAGCGATATGACCCGCGAAGAAATGGATGCGAAGCTGGAGGCGGTCGAGGCGCGCACCGAGGCGAAGATCGCTGAAGTCAATGCGTCCATTCAGCGGCTCGCCGACGCCATCATCGGGGATCGAGGACTCATTTCCGAAGTTCGGGAGCTAAAGGTTTCGAACAAGGAGTCCATCGCGCAAGCGCGCTCGGAGGGTCAGTTCACCCGCTGGACGCTCTTTGGTATCGCCTTGGCGATTATCGGGACCTTTATTGCGGTTCTGGCTTTTGGCGGCGATCAGTTTGGCGCTGGCAAGGAACTGGGGTCTTCGATTACGAACATCGAATCCAAGGTTGATGCGCTCAGCAAGAACGCCGGCTCGGGTAATGTGAAATCGTTGCCCGACAAACCAAAGTAAATTACCGGCGGTGAGGACTTGGAAGCTCAGCCTTTGCGCTGAACGTCGAGTTTCGGCATATGCTTAGCCTCATGGCTGAGCAATCCGAATCGCTCGATGACGTCTTTCAGGCCCTGGCCGATCCGACCCGGCGGGCCATCCTGAGCCGCCTGGGCCAGGGTCCGGCCAGCGTCGGCGAGTTGGCCGCGCCGTTCGACATGGCCCTGACCTCGTTCATGAAGCACCTGAAGATCCTGGAGCGGTCCGGTTGGATCACGTCGGCCAAGGCGGGACGCGTGCGGACCTGCTCGATCGTCACCGACCGCTTCGCCGACGTTGGCGCCTGGGTCTATAGCCACCGAGCCCTGTTCGAGCGTCGATAAGCCTGACGCAAGGGTCATATTGCGCCGGCTCATAAGGCGGCTAAGGTCCGTTTCATATCGAAACGGGAGGTGGCCATGGCCAAGGTGAACTATGTGACGGTCGGCTCGAACGACCTGGAGAAGGCCCGCGCCTTTTATGACGAACTGCTGGGCTCGATCGGCATGAAGCCGCTGTTCGAGCACCCGTCCGGCGGTCGTCTCTACCGCGGCGACGGCTGCATGTTCGGGGTGCTGGGTCCCTACGACGGCAATCCGGCCTGCATCGGCAACGGCATGATGGGCGGCTTCGCCTTCGACACCGTCGAGGAGGTCGACGCCTTCCACGCCAAGGCCCTGGCCTTGGGCGGCAAGGACGAGGGCGCGCCCGGCGCGCGGATGCCCAAGGCCTATTTCGCCTATTTCCGCGACCTCGATGGCAACAAGCTTTGCGGCTACAAGCTGGGCTGACGCAGCGGCAAGCTTTCGCCTCGATTTCGGCCCTTTCCGGCCGAGGTCGGGGCGCATCTCCGCGTCCGAACGTGGAGATGGACATGCGCATCGCCTGGGAACGCATCGCGGCCGTGATGCTGAGCGTCGGCCTCTGGGGCGTGTTGCTGCTGAGCTGGCGGCATGCCCTGCATCTGGCGCGCGGCGAGGCCCACACCCTGGCCCACCTGGCGCTGAGAGGGCGAGGTCGCCTGGTTTGAATGCGAGGGGCTGCGCATCGCCGCTGAAATGCTATTAGGCGGCATGGCGTCGGCCGCTTTGCTTTCCCTGACCCTGACGGACTTCCGCTCGTACGAGCGCGCGCGCCTCGAGACCGAGGGGCGCAGCGTCTACCTGTTCGGGGCCAATGGGGCCGGCAAGACCAACCTGCTGGAGGCGATCAGCCTGCTGACCCCCGGCAAGGGGCTGCGCGGCGCCAGCATGGCCGAGGTCGGCCGCCGGCTGCCCGGCGAGGCGGTCGGACGGGCCTGGGCCGTCGCCGCCGAGGTGGAGAGCGGCGAGGATGCTCCGATCCGCATCGGCGCCGGGGTCGAGCAGGGCGGGGCGGCCCGTCGCACCGTGCGGCTCGAAGGCGAGACGGTCTCTCCGGGACGATTGGCCGACCACGTCCGGCCGATCTGGCTGACTCCGGCCCAGGACCGGCTCTTCCTGGAGGCCGCCTCCGAGCGCCGCAAGTTCTTCGATCGCCTGGTGTTCGCCGGCGAGCCGGGGCATGCGGCCAACGCCAACGCCTACGACAAGGCCCAGCGCGAGCGCATGCGACTGCTGACCGACGCCTTCGAGGCCGGGGCGGCGCCCGACGCGGCTTGGCTGAACGCCTTGGAGGCCCGTCTGGCCGAGAACGGCGCCTTGATGTCACAGGCCCGCGCTCGCACTCTGCAGGCCTTGCAGGCCGAGATCGACGGACGCGGCGACCGGCCGTTTCCTCAGGCGCGCCTCGCGTTGACGGGCGAGTGGGAGAAGCTGGCTCTGGAAGGCGCGCCGTTCGCCGAGATCGAGGAAAGGTTAGCCGCCGCCCTCACTGTCGCGCGAGCGCGCGATGGGGCCGCCGGACGGGCCCTGACCGGTCCGCACAGGGGCGATCTGGTCATCTTCCACGTCGAGAAGGACCGTCCGGCGGCGGAATGCTCGACCGGGGAGCAAAAAGCGCTGATTTTGAACCTGGTTTTGGCGCAGGCGGCGCGACTTTCGCGTGCGGAATCCGCGCCGAATCCTGTAATATTGCTCGACGAAGTCGCCGCGCATCTCGATCTTACCCGACGAGCCGCACTGGCCGACGAACTCACGGCGCTCAAGCTCCAGGCCTTCCTCACCGGCACGGACGAGTCGCTGTTCGACCATCTCAAGGGTCGGGCATTGGGCGTCCGTGTGGGCGACTCCAGCCTGACGACTCTGGAAGACGAATGACCGAGAACACCGAAGACCAGGTTCCCGAAGAAGCTGTCGCCACCGAATACGGCGCGGATTCGATCAAGGTTCTCAAGGGGTTGGACGCAGTCCGCAAGCGTCCCGGCATGTACATCGGCGACACCGATGACGGCTCGGGCCTGCACCACATGGTCTATGAGGTGGTCGACAACGCCATCGACGAAGCCCTGGCCGGCCACGCGACCAAGGTCCAGGTGATCCTCAACGCCGACGGCTCGGTGACGGTCACCGACGACGGTCGCGGCATTCCGACCGACATCCACGAGGGCGAGGGCGTCTCGGCGGCCGAGGTCATCATGACCCAGCTGCACGCCGGCGGTAAGTTCGACCAGAACAGCTACAAGGTCTCGGGCGGCCTGCACGGCGTGGGCGTCTCCGTCGTCAACGCCCTGTCGGACTGGCTGGAACTGCTGATCCACCGCAACGGCAAGGTCCACCAGATGCGCTTCGAGCGCGGCGATGCGGTGACGTCCCTGGCGGTGACCGGCGAGTCGCCGGTGCGCGACGATGGCCCCAAGGCCGGCGAGGTGCTGACAGGCACCGAAGTGACTTTCTTCCCGTCGAAAGACACCTTCGCGTTCATCGAATTCGACCGGAAGACCCTGGAGCACCGCCTGCGCGAGCTGGCGTTCCTGAACTCGGGCGTGACCATCTGGTTCAAGGATCACCGCGACGCCGAGCCGTGGGAAGAAAAGCTGTTCTATGAGGGCGGCATCGAGGCGTTCGTCCGCCACCTGGACAAGGTCAAGACGCCGCTCCTGAAAGCGCCGATCGTGGTCAAGGGGACCAAGGACAAGGTCGAGGTCGACCTCGCCATGTGGTGGAACGACAGCTACCACGAGCAGATGCTGTGCTTCACCAACAACATCCCGCAGCGGGATGGCGGCACGCACCTTTCGGCCTTCCGCGCGGCCCTGACCCGCATCATCACCGGCTATGCCGAGAGCTCGGGCATCCTGAAGAAGGAAAAGGTTAGCCTCGGGGGTGAGGATGCTCGCGAAGGCCTGACCTGCGTGCTGTCGGTCAAGGTGCCGGACCCCAAGTTCAGCTCGCAGACCAAGGACAAGCTGGTCTCGTCGGAAGTGCGTCCGGCCGTGGAAAACCTGGTCTCCGAAGGCCTGGCGACCTGGTTCGAGGAGCACCCGAACGAAGCCAAGTCGATCGTCAGCAAGATCGCCGAGGCCGCCGCGGCCCGCGAGGCCGCGCGGAAGGCGCGCGAATTGACCCGTCGCAAGAGCGCGCTGGACATCACCAGCCTGCCCGGCAAGCTGGCCGACTGCTCCGAACGCGATCCGGCCAAGTCGGAGATCTTCATCGTCGAGGGTGACTCGGCCGGCGGCTCGGCCAAGCAGGCCCGCAACCGCGACAACCAGGCCGTCCTGCCCCTGCGCGGCAAGATCCTGAACGTCGAGCGCGCCCGCTTCGACAAGATGCTGTCGTCCGACCAGATCGGCACGCTGATCACGGCCCTGGGGGCCGGCATCGGCCGCGACGACTTCAACCCGGACAAGGTGCGCTACCACAAGATCGTGCTGATGACCGACGCCGACGTCGACGGGGCCCACATCCGCACCCTGCTGCTGACGTTCTTCTACCGGCAGATGCCGGAGCTGATCGAGCGAGGCTACATCTACATCGCCCAGCCGCCGCTCTACAAAGCCGCCAAGGGCAAGTCCTCGCGCTACCTGAAGGACGACGCCGAGATGGACGCCTTCCTGGTGGACGAGGGCGTCGACGGGGCCGAGCTTGACCTGGCTTCCGGCGAGCGGATGACGGGCCAGGATCTGCTGGCCCTGGTGCAATCCTGCCGCTCGGCCAAGGGCAATATCGACCGCCTGGCGGCGCGCGCCCCCGCTTCGGCCGTCGAGCAGGCGGCCCTGGCGGGCCTGCTGGGCGAGACTCCGGATCCCAAGGCCGCCGCCGCCCGCCTCGACCTCTACGCCGAAGAAGGCGACGGCCCCTGGTCGGGCGAACGGGGTGACACGGGCTTCGTGTTCAGCCGCGTGCGCCGCGGCGTGTCCGAGCGGATCGTGCTGGACGACGTGCTGCTGCACGCCGCCGACGCTCGCCGCCTGGCCGAGCGCGCGGTCAAGCTGGCCGAGATCTTTTCGGGCCGCGCCGTGTTCCGCCGCAAGGACAAGTCGACGACGATCCGTGGTCCGCTGGACCTGGTCAACGCCGTGCTGGATGCGGGCCGCAAGGGCCTGACCATCCAGCGCTACAAGGGCCTGGGCGAGATGAACCCCGAGCAGCTGTGGGAGACCACGCTGGACGTCGAGGCCCGCACCCTGCTGCAGGTCCGGGTGAACCACGCCGACGACGCCGACGACATGTTCAGTCGCCTGATGGGCGACCTGGTCGAGCCGCGCCGCGAGTTCATTCAGGAGAACGCCCTGGACGCAGAGGTCGACGTCTAAAGCCTGTTTATCTGGTTTAGTTGGCCCATCTAAACCCGACAGATTCTAGACCACGCCGCTCCACGCCTGGCCATCGCCGTAAACGGCGACCAGATCCACGTGGAGCTTGGCGTCGCCGTCCGAGAAGTCGGTGAGGAAGGCGTCGTTGGCCTTCGCATAGCGACCGGTGTCCTCGATCACGGCCTCGGCCAGGAGCCAGCCGATGAGCGCCGCCTTGCCCCCCTCGGCCGAGCCCGCGACCCGTTCGAAGTAGGTCTGTCGGGTCATGCCGCCGACGTCCGCATGAAGCAGCAGATCGATCTTTTCCGCCGTCGGGGTGGAACCGAAGATCTCGGCATACGACTTGGCGACAGTCTGCTCCATGGTCAGCGCGCCGTAGGTCTTCTCGAACCAGGCATGGGCTTCGCCCGTCGCCGAGGTCAGGTTGACGGCGAAGTTGATGTAGCGGTTTTCGATGTTGAACTTCTGATAGTAGGCGTCCCCGAGATCGGTCGCGTTGATGGCGTCAGGCGCGTGGAGGAGGAATTCAAGGCCCGCTCCAGTTGGCGTCTTGCCGGTGAAGAACTGGTAGGTCATCACCGCGACCGAGGTCGTCGCGGCCACCAGCTTGGGCAGGTCGGTTATCAGTTGCCCGTCGGCCATCTTCAACGTCTCGATATTGACGATCGTATCGTCCCCGTCGAGGCTGGAGGCCAAGAGCCCGTTGCCGGTGTGGGCGAAATAGTAGTCGGCCTTGACGCCCGCCATCAAGGCGACGTCCTGACCGGCGCCGCCGTCCAGAAGGTCGTTGCCCGCTCCGCCGAACAGGGTGTCATTGCCGGCGTCACCATAGAGCTTGTCGTTGCCGCCCTTGGAGCCGACGGTGTCGTCGCCGCCGCCGCCATGCAGCACGTCGTCATCCGGGCCCAGCACGATGTACTGATTGGCGCCGTCGCCGAAGACGACATTGGCGCCCTCGCCGCCCGTGACGGTGGCGGCCCCGACGATCACTGCGTACTCGATATTGTTGAGCGTCAGGTGCGCTGGCGATGACATCTGGCTGACGTCGAGCACGAACGCCTCGACCTGGTTCGTCGAGCCAACCAGATTGATCTCGTTGGCCTGTGCCCCCGTGGCGGTGGGTGTGATCGAGCGGACGACGATGGGCGTAGTCGGGGCTTGGCCGACCAGCCAGTCTCCGCCCGCGCCGACGAGCGCGGTTTGGTCGGGCGAGCCGGCGGTCGTGTGCGCGTTCGTCTCCCGGATGAGGTCGGTCAGCGATTGTCCGGCGGTGCGAACCTCGGTCGGGCCACTGATCGTCATGCCAACCCCGACCGGAACCTGCACAATCGCGCCGCCGCCGCCCGAAGGCCCGATCGGGATATCGGCGGTCGATGGGTTGCCAGCTTGCTCCGGCCGCCCCGCCGAGACGACGGGGACGACGGTCTGGGACGTGGTCGACCCGTCGTTGTTGACGACCGTGGTGGTCTGCAGCTGCACGCCATCGACCGTGGTCGTGACGGGGGGCGGTTCGGGCGGCGGCGCGGCGTCGACCACGCCCGTGGCGGCGGAGAGAACACTTTCCGACGCGCCCAGGGCATCGGTGTAGCTGGCGACGACCGTGATCGTCTTGCCGATTTCGCTTGCGGTCAGGATAAGGGTCGCGCCGGTCGCTCCGGCGATGTCGGTCCCGCCGGCCTTCCATTGGTAGGTGATCGCGCCCAGGCCATCGAGATCGGCGAGGCTATTGCTCACGCTCAAGGTGGACCCTTCGACGGCGGAGCCGTTGATCGTAACCGACCCTGTCGGGGCGTCATTGACGTTGGCGACCGAGGCCGTGGTGCCGGAGGCGCTGCTTTCAACCGTGCCGTGGCCGTCGGTATAGCTGGCGACGACCGTGATGGATTTGCCAACCTGGCCTTGTCCGAGCACGAGGGTCGCGCCGGTCGCGCCAGCGATGTCGGTCCCGCCGGCCTTCCATTGGTAGGTGATCGTTCCCAGGCCATCGGCGTCGGCGAGGGTGTTGGCGGCGGTGAGCGTCTGGCCTTGGGTCGCCGCGCCGGTGATGGTCACCGAGCCGGTCGGCGCGTCGTTGACATTGGAGACGGCGGCAGTGGCGGCGGAGGCGCTGGTCTCGGCAGCGCCGTGTCCGTCGGTATAGCTGGCCACGACCGTGATCGCCTTGCCGACCTCGGCCTCGGTGAGGACGTAGGTCGAACCGGTCGCGCCGGCGATATTGGTTCCGCCGGCCTTCCATTGGTAGGTGATCGTTCCCAGGCCGTCGGGGTCGGCCAGGGTGTTGGCGGCGGTGAGCGTCTGGCCCTGGGTCGCCGCGCCGGTGATCGTCACCGAACCCGTGGGCGCGTCATTGACGTTGGCCACCGCCGAGGTCGCGCCGGAACTCACGCTTTCTGAAGCGCCCAGTCCATCGGTGTAGCTGGCGACGACGGTGATGACCTTGCCGACCTGGCCTTCCGTCAGGGTGAAGGTCGAGCTAGTCGCGCCGCCAATGTTGGTCCCGTCGGCTTTCCACTGGTAGCTGATGGCGCCCAGCCCGTCGGTGTCGGCGAGCGTGTTGCTTGCGGTAAGCACCTGGCCCTGGGTGGCCGCGCCGCTGATGGTCACCGAACCCGTCGGCGCATTGTTGGCCGGACCGACGGCGCTGGTCGCGGTCGAGGTCGCGCTCTCGGCCGTGCCGTGACCATCGGTATAGCTGGCGACGACGGTGATGACCTTGCCGATCTCGCTCGCGGTCAGGACGTAGGTCGAGGCCGTCGCGCCGGCGATATTGGTTCCGCCGGCCTTCCACTGATAGCTGATCGCCCCCAGGCCGTCGGCGTCCGCCAGGGTGTTGGCCGCGGTAAGGGTCTGGCCATCCTTGACGGTTCCGGAGATCGTCACGGACCCGGTCGGCGCGTCGTTGACATTGGCGACGGAGGACGTGGCGCCGGAGGCGACGCTTTCGGCCGCGCCGTGTTTGTCGGTATAGCTGGCGACCACCGTGACGGCCTTGCCGACCTCGGCCTCGGTCAGGACGTAGGTCGAGGCCGTCGCGCCGGCGATGTCGGTCCCGCCAGCCTTCCACTGGTAGCTGATCGTTCCCAAACCGTCGGCGTCGGCCAGGGTGTTGGCGGCGGTGAGCGTCTGGCCCTGGGTCGCCGTGCCGGAGATCGTCACGGACCCGGTCGGCGTGTCGTTGACATTGGCGATGGAGGCGGTGGCGCCGGAGACCGCGCTTTCGGCCGTGCCGTGCCCGTCCGTGTAGCTGGCGACGACGGTGACGGTCTTGCCCACCTCGGCCTCGGTCAGGACATAGGTGGAGCCGGTCGCGCCGGCGATGTTCGTCCCGCCAGCCTTCCACTGGTAGGTGATGGCGCCCAGGCCATCGGGGTCGGCCAGGGTGTTGGCGGCGGTGAGCGTCTGGCCCTGGGTCGCCGTGCCGGAGATGGTCACGGACCCGGTCGGCGCGTCGTTGACGTTGGCGACACTGGCGGTGGCGCTGGACGTGCTGCTTTCGGCCGCGCCGTAGCCGTCGGTATAGCTGGCCACGACCGTGATGGTCTTGCCCACCTCGGCCTCGGTGAGGACGTAGGTCGAGGCGGTCGCGCCGGCGATATTGGTCCCGCCGGCCTTCCACTGGTAGCTGATCGTTCCTAGGCCGTCGGGGTCGGCCAGGGTGTTGGCGGCGGTGAGCGTCTGGCCCTGGGTCACCGTGCCCGAGATCGTCACCGAGCCCGTCGGGCTAGTATTGGGAATGTTGATGGTCACGCTGGCGTCGGCCGCGCCGGCGGCCAGGCTGGTGACCGCGACGCCGGCGTTGTCGGTGACGGGGCCAGCGCCCAGCGTGATCGACGACACGGTGTTATCGCCCCGATCGAAGCTGCCGCCGGGCGCCGCGAACGTATAGTCGACGACCGTCGTGGCGGTGTTGGCGCCCGAAACGATCGAGAAACCGGTCGCGGCCTGGCCGCCCCATTTGATATCGTCCGCGCCAATCGAGCTGCTGGCCACCGTGCTGACCGAGCCCGCGTAGGTGATCCGGACGGTGTAGGTGGTCGCGCCGGAGGTTGTGATGTCCGGCGCCGAGGTAATCGTCGCGGACGGCCCTATGACGAGTGTCCCCACGTTGTAGAAGGCGCTGTGGGACGCGCCGGCGGCGCCGTTTCCAGCCTGCCCCGCACCGCCGCCGCCGCCCGCGGCGGCGTTCAGCGTGAAGGCCGAGTTGGTCGCTGTATCCATATTGAGCGTTGCGCCAGTGGCGTTCCAGACCCCGCCGACGCCACGGCCGCCGTCCCCTCCGACGCCCGGAAATGCTGCGTATCCGCCGCCGCCGCCGCCGCCGCCGGCGCCCAGGTTGCTGCTGACGACCGAATTCAGCAGCGTCAGCGTGCCGGTGTTGTAGATGCCTCCGACCGCCGAGCCGCCAACGCTCCCGTTGCCCTGGTAGGCGCCGCCGCCGCCGCCGCCGCCGACGGAGATCGAGCCATTGGTGGCCGTGCCGCCTTTTCCGCCGGAGGAGTAGCCGCCAAACGAGCCGCCATCGCCGCCCGTCGCGGAACCGCCTCGACCGCCCAAGGTGGATGCGGACCAGGCGCCGCCGGCTCCGCCGGTCCCGTTCGCCCCGGCAGCGCCGGGATAACTATTGCCGGCATAGCCGCCGGCGCCGCCGTTACCGCCGCCACGGCCGCCGAGACCGCCACCGCCGCCGCCGCCGCCCGAGTTGTAGATATTCTGCGCGCCAGCGCCGCCGCCGCCGGAGGCGGCGCTGGCCGTCACCGTCACGCCGGAGAGCGTCAGGGTTCCTCCGTTACGAAGACCCGCGCCCAGCGCATCGCCGCCCGCCACGCCTCGGTTCCCGCCGTCGGCCGAGATCAAGCCCTCGCGGAGGGTGAGGTCCGACATCGTCACCGAACCCGCCTGCACCTCGACCACGCGGCCATAGTAGTTGGCGTCGATCGTGTGACCGCCGCCGACGATCTGCAGAGCCTGGCCGTCCGTGACATTGATCCTGACCAGGGTCGCCGCGCCATCGGAGCCCGTGACGGTGTCGCCGATTCCGGTCGCGGAGATGTCGGCCAGGAGCGTGATCGTGTCGGCCGAGCCGTTCGTCGCGGCCGTCGCCAGCGCCGTCTTGAGCTGCGCCAGGGTGGACGCCGTCAAGGTCGCCAGACTGCCCTCGAAATGCGCGAGCGCGGCCGTGTCGATCGCCTGCGAGGACGACACCGCGCCCGTCGTGATCTCGAGCGTCCAGTCCGCGCCGGGCGCGCTTCCCGTGTCGTTGGACGAGGCGGCGATGTCCGCGCCAGTGGCCTGGGCCAGCGACGCCAGGAAGGCTTGACCCTTCGGCCCCGCGGCGATGTCGCAGCCCCAGAGCTGGATGTCGCCGTCGGGGGCCAGCGCCGCGCCGATCGTCGCGAGGTCCTGGGCGTGATCCGCCAGATTGCCGGCATGCAGCGCCTCGGCGCCCACGAGCAGGACGCCGTCGGCGCCGTGGCTGACCACATGGATCGCGGCGACGTCGCTTCGGCCCTGCAGGGCCTGCGCCATCTGGTGGACGCCGTCCTGCGCGCCGTCGATCAGCACGACCTGCGCGCCCGGCGCCACGGCGTCGACGATGGCCTGGTAGCCGGCCACCCGCATGTCGACGAAGACGATCTCGGCGCCCCCCTGCGAGGCGGCTGGGGCGATGGCGACGGATTCCGCGCTGGCGGCCATGGAAGAATCCTCCCGGGAATTCTTAGGATGGGCTGGTTGTCGGTGTCGGCGCGATCAAGTGGACGCGGCTGCTTTTCAGGTCGCGCCAGAACGACATCGCGTCCAAGCGCTCGAAGAGGTCGGGCGGCAGCACCGTCGTGCGCCGGATCGGCGCCACGTGAGGGCGCACCTTGTGCAGGCCGGGCAGGCCCAGCTGCTGATCGAAGACCGGTTCGTCGAACGCGATGTCGCTGAAGCTGTGCGCGAAGCGCGGCTCGCCCAGGAAGTCGTAGACGAGGTCCATGACCTTGTCCGGCGCGGAGGTCAGGAGATCGAAGTCGACGAGAAGGAGACTGTCGGCGTGTTCGCCGTACACCGCCTCCTTGAGCGCCGCCCAGGCGAAGCCCACGAAGCGATCGTGCTGGGCCAGCGCCTCCACCCGGGTGAACACGGTGGCGCGCTCGGAATCGTTGTTGAAGAGCTTGCTCTCGGTGAACGGATGCTCGCGCGTCAGCCGCTCGAGGCTGTCCATGATCCAGGCGACGCTGCGCACGCAGCAGATCACCTTGGCGTCGGGAAAGAGCCGCTTGATCGCCGGCAGCCTGGCGCACCAGGCTCTATTGGTGTCGACGATGAGGCGCTTGTCCTGCTGATCGGCGTAGTAGGAGTCGAAGAGCCCCCTGAGAATCCGCTCGCGATGGGCGTCGGTCAGAAGGCTCGAGACCTCCGACCAGGCGCCCATGGCGTTGCGCGTCGCGTGGAAGAGGGAGCCGATGGGGCTGGATATGCCGGCGCTGATCGCCGGATTCTGCCGCAGCAGCGCCGCCAGCAGCGTGGAGCCCGACCTGGGCAGCCCGGAAATAAAGTGGTGGCGCGGCGCGGTCACCCGGCTACCCGACCGTCACGGGCGCGGGGATGGCGAACGCATAAGCGTAACTATGAAGCATACTCATAGACGCCAAGGTGCGACTTGATCGCTTTTTGAGCAAGCTCAATCTCGGCGTGAGTGCTCACGCACGCTTCGCCGCCGGGCCGCCAGCGACGTGAAACGCTGGCGGCCCACATTTCCGGAGCGCGGCCGTCTCCGAGGTCAGTTCGCCTTCCGGCCGGCGGCGTTCGCCGCCTGGTCGATCACCTTGGCGACCGCTTGCGGCTGGCTCAAGAAGACGACGTGGCTGCCCTTGATCTCCACGGTCCGGGCGCCGATGCGGGTGGCGGTCTTGCGCAGCAGCTTGGGATCGATGGCGCCGTCTTCGGTCGCCACCACGAACCAGCTCGGCTTCACGCGCCAGGCGGCCTTGGTGACCTTGTCGCTGAAGGCCGACATGGCGATCGGAACCTGTGAGTCGCGCATGAAAGCCGCGTCGGCGTCATTGACGTCGCCGGCGAAGCCGGACTTGAACTTGGCCAGATTGACGAAGCCGAAACCGTCGGACTGCGGCTCGATCACGAAGCCGGGAGGGGCGGGGATGTCCGCGAACTGGTCGCCAGTGGACTCCCCCGTGTCCGGCGCCAGGGCGGCGACATAGACCAGGCCCGCGACTTTGGGATCGTCGCCGGCCTCAGTGATCACCGTACCGCCGTATGAGTGGCCGACCAGGATGGCGGGACCGTCTTGGCGAGCCAGGACGCGACGCGTGGCGGCGACGTCGTCGGCCAAGGAGGTGAGCGGGTTCTGGACGATGCTGACCTTGTAGCCTTTCGCGATTAGCTGGTCGTACACCCCGCGCCAGCCGGATCCGTCGGCGAAGGCGCCGTGGACCAGCACGACATTGCGCACCGGGCTTGGCGAGGGCTGCGCCGCTTGGGATTGGGCGGCGGCGGCGGTCATTGCGGCGGCGGCAACGAGGATGTTGCGGAATTGGCGGATCATCAGGGCGTCTCCGAGTTTCTATCTGCGAAAAGAATTATCGCGATATATTTCTCCTAGCGGAAGCGCTTCGTTGTGTCGAGAAAAAATTATCACGATATGTTTTATGGCCAAAATAGGCTATACAGGGCCAAGGAGATCTTCATGACCGACACGCCCCCGCCTCCACTTCATGATCAGCTTTGCTACGCCATCTACTCGACCGGCATCGCGATCCAGCGGGCCTATAAGCCGCTGCTGGACGGGCTCGGCCTGACATACCCGCAGTACCTCGTCTTGAACGTTCTATGGGCTCAGGACGAGCAAGCGGTGGGGCGGCTGGCCGATCAGCTGGCCCTCGAATCCAGCACGCTGACGCCGCTGCTCAAGCGCCTGGAAGCGGCAGGCATGGTCCGGCGCTCCCGCAATCCTGGAAACGAGCGCCAGGTGATCGTCGCGCTGACGCCGGAAGGCCGAGCCCTGCAGCAGAAGGCCGGCTGCCTCGGCGCGGCTCTGCTGGAAGCCTCGGGGCAGTCGCCGGAAGCGCTGGGCGATCTGAATCGAAAAATACGTGGCCTGCGCAACGACATCTACGCGAGCATCGGAGGCTGGACCGCCGCCACGTAGCCAAGGCTCAAGCATCGTCGGGACGGGGCTGGATACGTCGCGGGTCACTAATTCGAGCGCCCTGGACCCATTTATTCGGGATAGACTGCCGGATAGGCTTCAAGTGCTTGTTTCTGAAGCGGCCGATGCTCGCTTCACAGGCGTTCTGGCGCTTTTTCGTATGAGGTGGGGCCTTGCGGCTTGGGTGTGACCTTCCGTGTCATCGCGCGGCGATGACGAGGGCGTCATCTTGAGCAGATCGGGCTGATTCGCCCGAAAGTTCGCGTGGGGGCGCGTGTTTGATGGAGCAGGACGTCAGTCTCCGTCCGGAACGGATCCTCGACCTGTCGGAACGCCTGTCCAGCGTGGCGGGCGACAAGATCGGCGAGATCGCCCGGGTTAATCGCGCCGCCAAGATGCTGGCCATCAACGCCCTGATCGTCGCGGCTCGCGCGGGCGAGGCCGGCAAGGGCTTCGCGATCGTCGCCGAGGAGTTCAAGAAGATCTCGACAGAGATCGACGCGGTCGCCGCCGCCCTCGACAGCCAGGTGCGGGCCGATCTCGACGAGCTTTCGGCCATCGGCGGGGCGATCCTTTCCCACTTGCGCGGGCAACGGCTGGCCGACCTGGCCCTCAACGCCATCGAGATCGTCGACCGCAACCTCTATGAGCGCACGTGCGACGTGCGCTGGTGGGCGACCGATTCGGCCGTGGTGGCCTGCCTGGCCGAGGGCGGCGACGCCGCCGCCCGTCGCTACGCCAACGAGCGCCTGGGTGTGATCCTGGACGCCTACACGGTCTATCTGGATCTCTGGATCTGCGACGCCAAGGGGCGCGTGGTCGCCAATGGTCGGCCGGGTCGCTATCCCAACGTGATCGGCCGTTCGGTCGCTGACGCCAAATGGTTCCAGGACGGCCTGCGCACGGCCAGCGGCGACGACTTCGTGGCGTGCGACATCGAGCGCAGCCATGCCTTGGGCGACGCGCCGGTCGCCACCTACGCCACGGGCATCCGCGCCGGAGGCCAGTCCAATGGCCAGGTCCTGGGCGTGCTGGGCGTGCATTTCGACTGGCGCCCACAGGCTCAGGCCGTGGTGGACGGCGTGCGCCTGACCGCCGAGGAGCGCGAACGCTCGCGCGTCATGTTGCTGGACCAGAAGGGTCGAGTATTGGCCTCTTCCGACAATCAGGGTGTTCTCAGCGAGATCTTTCCGCTGGATGTCTCGGCAGGGCCGATGGGGAGCTATGCCGATGGCGAAGTCACCGTCGGTTATGCATTGACGCCAGGTTATGAGACTTACGCTGGCCTTGGATGGTACGGCTGCCTTGTTCAGCGACAACAAGTTCAGGCCGCGTCGGTCGCGGCGGCTTAGTTTTAACCAAGCGCCCTGCGAACTATTCGAACTATTTGGTCGCCTGAAACGCGAAATCGATCAGATTCGCGGCATTTACCATGGATTCTGCATGCGCGCCGTTGCAAGACGCGGCCGTACATGATTTTTTAGGCCTAACCAAACCGCCGATAAAAACTCTGCGTATCTGCCATGGCGGGGCACTTTGGTCATATTCCTAGTCTATACGGCCGGTTAGCGTACTCTTTCGCGTAAAGATTGCATGCTATGTGTGATCTTCGGGAAACGGTGTCGGCGAGAAATCGACGAAAAAGCGCATTCCGGGCTAGAGCATTCGTTTACGTTGTCCTAAAGGGACGCCGTTCAATTGGAGGGAGCAATGGCTTCTAACCGCGTTCGCGCTATCGCCATCAGTCTGGCTGTCGCGCTCGCCCCGGTCGGCGCTGGCGCCGTCTGGGCTCAAAACACGCCGGCCCCGACGGCCGCTTCGCTGCAAGCGACGATCCAGGCCGCCGCCCAAGCGGCCGCCAAGGATCCGTCGTTCGCGTCGAAGACGCCGGCTCAAAAGCTGGCCGCCATCCAGGCCGCCGTCTCGGCCGCCCTGGCCGCGTCGGGCGCTTCGCCGCAAGTGATCGCCGCCGCCCTGGTCCAAGCCGTCCAAAGCGGCACGGTCAGCGCCGGCGTCGCCATCCAGGTCGCCGCCGCGGTGGCTCCGGAAATGGCGCAGCAAGTGGCCTCGGCTCCGGCCGTGACCCAGCAGCTGGCGGCGACTGGCCAATCGGCCACCGTCACCCAGACCGCCTCGACCGACGCCGGCGGCGCGCCGAGCGTTCTGGTCAGCCTGCAAGGCGTTTCGTCGACCTCGACCGGCGGCGACGCCGCGACGGGCGCTGGCGGCGGCACGACGACCACGGTTACGCCCGCGCCGTACGATCCGTGCGCCGGCGTGATCGCCGCCTACTGCGGCAGCTAAGACTAAAAACCCGGGGTGGACCGGTGCGTCACGACGCGCGCCGGCCACCGCTTACTGGTGGGGATACCAAATGCGAATTCTGACGTGCTCGGCCGTTGCGGCCTGTATCGCGTTGACCGCGCCTCAAATTGCTCAGGCGCAGGATCTCGGCTCCAACTTCAAGCGCGACAAGAACGTCTCCGTTCGTCAGCGCCCGCGCCCCGACTATGAGGCGACCGGCCAAAAGGCTGGCGGCTTTACGGTCTATCCGCGCGTCACGGTGGATCTCGAGCATAACGACAACATCTACGCCGTCGCGACCGGCAAGACCGACGACAATATCTGGCGCGTGAAGCCGGAGCTGGCCGTTCGTTCGGACTGGTCGCGCCACGCGCTCGGCTTCTTCGCCGGCGGCAACGTCATCCGCTACGCCGACAAGGGCTCGGAAGACACCGAAGAGTACACCGTGTCGGCCAACGGCCGCCTGGACGTCGCGCGCGGCTCGAACATCAGCGCCTCGACGCAGTACCAGCGCCTCACCGAACCGCGCACCGCCATCACGGCCGGTACCGTGGCGGGCGCCACGCCCAAGCCCGTGCAGTACGACCTGGTCACCTCCAGCCTGGTCGGCGTGAAGGAATTCAACCGCCTGCGCGTCACGGGCCGCCTGGACGACAAGGACTTCAACTACAAGGACCAGGGCGCGGCGTTCAACCAGAACACCCGCGACCGCAACGAGTTCTCGTACGGCGCCAAGGCTGAATACGCCGTCAGCCCCGACACCGCTGTTTACCTGTCGGCCGTGGGCAACAAGAAGGACTACGACCTCTCGGGCCCGACCGACCGCTCGTCGGACGGCTACGTGGTCGGCGTCGGCGCCAACTTCGACGTCTCGGAACTGGTGCGCGGCGACCTGCAGGTCGGCTACATGAAGCAGTCCTATGACCTGGCCGCGTTCAAGAAGATCGACGGTTTCAACGCCGTGGGCCGCCTCGAGTGGTTCCCGACCCAGCTGACCACGGTCGGCTTCAACGGTTCGCGGACCATCGAAGAATCGGTGGCCCCGGGTTCGCCGGGCTTCGTGTCGAACAACATCGGCGCCTCGATCGACCATGAACTGCTGCGCAACGTGCTGGTGTCCGCGTCGTATACGCATGGCAAGGACAACTACGAGCAGATCGATCGCGACGACAAGCGCGACAACTTCTCGGCCACCGCCACGTATCTGCTGAACCGCCGTGTGGGCCTGTTCCTGACCTACAACTACCTGAAGCAGGACTCGTCGGGCGCCGCCAAGGCCGCTTCGTTCAAGGACAACAAGCTGATCGCTTCGGTCGCGCTGCAGTTCTAAGAACGACGTTCTAAAAACGTCCACGAAACGGCAAGGTTTGCCGATTACTGAGAGTAGTTATGGACGGCTCCGGTTTTGAAACTTCGAACGCTCCGGTGAATGACACCGGAGCGTTGTCTTTTGACCTGAACATCGCGATCGCGACGTTCAGGCGACGCTTCCGACTCTTCTCGGCGGTGGCGGTGGTGGTGTTCGCGGCGGTGGTGCTCTTCACCCTGCAGCAGACGCCGAAATATACCGCCACGGCCCAGGTCATGCTGGACGTACGCAAGGAACAGGTCACCGACATGAGCGCGGTGCTCTCGGGTCTGCCGGCGGATTCGTCCGTCGTCGACACCGAGGTCGAGGTGCTCAAGTCGCGGTCCCTGGCCAGCCGCGTCGTCAAGGATCTGAAGCTCGAGCAGGATCCGTACTTCAATCCCTACCTGCCCAACGCGAAGGGCGCGACGGCTTGGCTGTCGTCGATCAAGAAGGCGGCCGCGCCCAGCGCCACCACGGATCCCGTGGAGCTGCAGCGCCAGCGCGAGCGCATCGTCGACAATGTGCTGAACGGCTTGAAGGTTCGCCGCGCCGGCCTGACCTACCTGATCTCGGTCGACTACACCCACACCGACCCGAAGCGCGCCTCGGAGTTGGCCAACGCCTTCGCCAATCTGTACCTGACGGAACAGCTGGAAGCGAAGTTCGACGCGACCGCCAAGGCCAACGAGTGGCTGGACACGCGCGTCGCCGAACTGCGCGACCAGGTTGCTCAAGCCGACGCCGCCGTCCAGCAGTACAAGATCGCCAACAACCTGCTCAGCGCCGAGGGCGCGACCCTGACCGAGCAGGAGATCTCCGGCCTGAACCAGCAGCTGGCCGCCAGCCGCGCCGCCCAGGCCGAGACGGACGCCCGTCTCGCGATCGCCCGTCAGCAACTGGCCCGCGGCAGCACCGGTGAGGACGTCGGCGAGTCGCTGAACTCGCCCGTCGTGCAACAGCTGCGTCAGCAACGCGCCACCAAGTCGGCCCAGGTCGCCGACCTGGCCGGCCGTTATGGCGACCGTCACCCCGACCTTCTGAAGGCTCGCCGCGAGCTGGCCGACATCGACGGCCAGATTCAGGCGGAAATCCGCCGGATCATCTCGAACCTGGAAGCCCAGGCTCAGGTGGCCCGCCAGCGGACCGGTTCGGTGGCCGCCAGCGTTTCGCAATCGAAGGGCACCCTGGCGGGCAACAACCGCGCCAGCATTGGCCTGGCCGAGCTGGAACGGAAGGCCCAGTCGGTCAAGACCCTGTACGAAAGCCTGCTGGCCCGCTTCAAGCAGACCACGGCGCAGGACGGTATCGAACAGGCCGACGCCCGCGTGGTGTCGCCGGCCAAGATCCCGACCCGTCCCAGCTATCCCAAGCCCTCGCTCAACCTGGCGCTGGGTCTGGTCCTGGCCTTGGGCGCGGGCGTGGCCTCCATCGTTCTGGCCGAGATCCTGATGGCCGGTCTGTTCACCGAGGATGAGGTCGAGCGTCGTCTTGGCCTGCCCTATCTGGGGGCGGTGCCCAGCCTGGGCACCACGGTCGACGACGCCAAGACCCTGAAGGGCATGACGCCGCCGGATTACCTGCTGGCCAAACCGCTCTCCAGCTTCGCCGAAAGCCTGCGCAAGCTGCGCGCGTCGATCCTGTTCTCCAAGGTCGGTGAGCCGGTGAAGGTCGTGGCGGTCACCTCGTCCCTGCCGGGCGAAGGCAAGACCACCACCACCTTCTCCCTGGCCCGCACCCTCGCGACCTCCGGCGCCAAGGTCATCGTCGTCGACTGCGACCTTCGGCAGAGCGCCATCAGTCAGTTCCTGAAGGAGCCGGCTCCGGTTGGTCTGCTGGAGGTCCTGAACGGCGTCAGCACCCTGGAACAGGCGTTGGTCAACGACGAAAGCGGCTGTCACATCCTGCCGCTGGCCAAGTCGTCGTACACGCCGCGCGACGTGCTGGGCTCGTCGGCCATGCACCGCCTGCTGCAGGAACTGCGTAATCGCTACGAGATCGTGCTGCTGGACACCGCGCCGCTGCTGGCCATCGCCGACACTCGGATTCTGGCGCCGCACACGGATGCCGTGGTCATGCTGGTCCGTTGGAAGAAGACCCCGGTCAAGGCCGTGCAGTCGGCCCTGGCCCTGCTGCAAGGCACCCGCGCCTTCATCGCCGGCGTGGCCCTGACGCAAATGGACCTCAAGGCCCAGTCGCGCTACGGCTACGGCGACTCCTATTATTACTACGCCAACTATCGAAAGTACTATGCGGACTAGGACGCGATCGGGCGGGGGCGCGCCGTCGCCCGAAGCTTCCAAGAGCCGAAAACTGCAAGTCTCGGAGGGCGTCGCCATCGGCGCCCTCGTCGCTTTGCTCCTGATCGAGGTCATCGCGTTCGGAGCCAGCGACGTGGCGGTGGCCGCCGTGTTCGGCGCCGTGCATGCGGCCTTTCTGCTGGGCCTGGTGGTCTTCTGTCGATGGGCCCGCAAGGTTCCCAGCGCGTTGGTCGCGCCCTGGCCCGGCCTGATGTTCGTGGCCCTGTTGGTCGCCGTGGCCTGGAGCCTGACGCCTTTCGGGCCGGGCGGGCCGCATCCGGTCTGGCGCTATCTCGGGCCGGAGGGCGGATCGATCACCGTCGATCGTTCCTCGGTCGTTCTCAGCATCCTGCGCCTGGTCGGCCTGGCCTGCCTGTTTCTGGCCAGCCAGATCGTCGGCGCGTCCGAGACCCGTCGCCGGGCCCTGGTGTGGTTCCTGGTGCTGGCGTTCGGCGCCTTCGCCGCCCTGGCCATCATCGATCATGTGGGTCTGCGCGCCGGGCGCCGCCTCACCGCCACCTTGCTCAGCCCCAACAGCGCCGCCACGCTGATGGGTGTGGGCGTGGTGTTCGCGACCATGTTCTTTTCCCAGGCCATTCAGCGGGCGGGCGGTTCGCTGCGCCTGGACAAGCTGGGTCTGGACGCCAGCCTCAGCCTGGGCCTGGCGGCGGTGTTCGCCACCGCCCTGGCCCTGACCGCGTCGCGGGGCGGCATCTTCGCCACCGTGGTCGGCCTGGCGGTGCTGCTGACCTGGCAGGTGATCGCCCAGGGACGCAAGGTTCGGGCCGTGGCGATCATCGGCGGTGCGGCGGCCTTGCTCGTGGTGATCGGCGTGGCCATGCGCAGCGCCGAACTCACGGCCGCGCGTCTGGAAAATCTCGAAGGCGATGTCGCCGTGCGCAAGGCGATCTTCGACGCCCACTGGGAGGCGTTCAAGTCGTCGCCCTGGTTCGGCTTCGGTCTGGGCTCGTTCCCGGTCGTCAACCAGCTGATCCAGACCACCGAGAACCTGCGGGTCCTGTTCGACGTTCGCGCCACCCACAACCTCTATCTCCAGTGGCTGGAGGAGGGGGGCGTCGTGGGCGGCCTGTTCATGGCCGCCTGGCTCCTCGTCGCCCTGTGGCGCGCCGGCGTGGAGGCGATCAAGCCAGGCACGGCGGGGGCGATGGCCCGCGCGACCATCGCCGCGACGATCACCGTGCTGCTGCACGGCCTGTCCGACTTCGCCGTGCAGGTGCCGGCCTTGCAGGCGCTGTTCGCGGTCGGCCTGGGCGCGATCACCGCTGCGGCGCCGCCGTCGCGTCCGCGCGGCGCGAAGATCCCGAGGCCCTGGCCCGTCATCGCTTTCGCCAGCGTCACCCTGGTCGTCTCGCTGCTGGCCGCCATTCCGCTGGCCGCCTCGCGGTTCGGCGGCGATCTCTCGGCCTGGCCAACGGCCCCGGCCGAGGCGCTGGCGACCAGTATCGAGGCCGGGTTGGCCCTTAACGCGCCGGATCCGGCGGCCAAGGCCAGGCTGGAGGCGCTGAGCCGGCGCGAGCTGGCGATGCGTCCCGGTTCGGGCGGCGCCTGGTTGCGCAAGGCCGCGATCGACTTCCAGCGCGGCGACGTGACGGCGGCCAATGCGGCTCTGGAGCATTCCCTGGCGGTGGCCCCGCTGCAGACCAGTCTATTCGTCAGCCGTACGCGCCTGGCCTATGAGAACTGGCCGTTGCTGACGCCATCCGCGCGTCAGCAGGTGATGTATCAGGTGCGTACAGAGTACGGCCGGTCAAATGGCGAACGGCGCCTCAAGGCCTTGGCCAACAGCATCCGCAACCCCTCGGGCCGGATCGGCCTGGCGTTCCTGATCGTGGCCGAGCGCGCGGCCAAGACCCAGGCGGTTCAGTAAGCGTTCTCGGCGACCAACAGGCTTGGGATGGTCAGGAGGACGATCTTGGCGTCCTTCAGGATTGACCAGGTCTGGATGTAGTCGATGTCGGCCTCGACCCGCCGACGCATGGCCTCGACCGTGTCCGTGCCGCCGCGCAGGCCGTTGACCTGCGCCCAGCCGGTCAGGCCCGGCCGAGCCTGATAGCGCGCATAGTACTCGGGGATACGCACGCCGTAATAGTCGTCGTGCGCGGCCGCGTGCGGGCGCGGACCGACCAAGGACATGTCGCCGCGCAGAACGTTCAGCAACTGGGGCAGTTCGTCGATGCTGGTGGCCCGCAGCAGCCGGCCGACCCGGGTCACCCGGTTATCGCCGCGCTGGGCCTGGGTCACGTCCGGCCCGTCCTCGCGGCAACGCATGGTTCGCAATTTCAGGATCTGGAACCGCGCGCCGCCCAGGCCGCCACGGGTCTGCCGGAAGAGGGCTGGCCCGGGAGACTCCAGCTTGATCGCCAGGGCCGCCAGCAGGAGCAGGGGCGCGAACAGGATCAGCAGCAAAGTCGAAGCGAAGACGTCGAGGGCGCGTTTGCGTAAGTCGACAGCCACCGGAGGAAGCTGTCCGCTCAATCTTGGCGCGAGAAGTTCGTGACACGATCCCCCGTCCACCAGATGACCCTCTAATTTCCCCACCACGTCGCGGACTGGTTTCCAGTTCCGACCTTCATACGCTAGCGCAAATGACTCACAGCGTCGCGAGGAAAAATCCACAACTCGTCCGCCGTATGCTTAACGCCGAGTAGACTCTGTTTATTCATGCGTCCTTATTTGTAGTGACGTTACATCGGACAGCATCAGGAGTGCTGATCGATGATCGACGCCAAAATGTCCTTTGCCCCGGTTGAAGTCGCGCAAGCGGACGGGTCCCAGCGCGGCAAGCGCCTGCCCGTCCTGCTCGGCCTGGGCCTGGGCGCCATGGTCTCGATCGGCCTGTGGGCTGGCCTGGCGCTGACGGTTTCCCACCTCTTCTAAGGCCTGGTGGGCGGCTGACCGCCCATCATTCCAGTCCTTCGCGCCCGCTCCGGCTTCCCCGGGGCGGGCGCGGACGCATTTGGCGGACGCGACGCCGAAGCGCAGCTTGAACATGGAAAAGCCCCGGACCATAAGGTCCGGGGCTTTTCTCTTAATTGGCCTGGTTAATCAGACGGCCGTGGTCCACAGAGCGGTGCCGGGAACTTGGCGCTGAACCCAACGATAGTTCAGGTCTTCCCAGGGCGTGGCCCAGGGGGTCAGGTTGTCCAGCACCATGTCGCCGCTCTTCAGCGTGATCATCAGCACGGCGTGGCTCTCGCCGCGCGCGGTGACGGCGACGGCCAGCGACAGAGCGCTTTCCGGGACGCCGGCCGCGATCAGGCGGCGCCGCTTTTCCAGGGCGTAGTCCTCGCAGTCGCCATACATCTTGCCGTCGATGACGCGGGGCAGCGACCAGTATTCTGGCATGCCGTAGAGGTCCAGGTCGCTGGCCTTCTTGACCTCGCGGTTAACCGACTGGTTGACCTGGTTCAGCAGCTTCAGCTGGTCGCGCTCGCCGCGCGCGCTCCAGGCCAGGACCGCCGGTTCGGCGACAAAGGCGGGCGAGGCCTGGATGGCCGCGGCTGCCTCGGGTTGGCGCGTCTCGCCGGCGGCCACCAAGTCCTCGACGTCGGCGATCTGGATCGCCTCGACCGTTTCGACCGAGATCAGCTTCAGGCCGTCGTCGGCGAGGGTGCTCTCGGTGGCCCGGCGATACTGCGAGACGCCGCCGACCGACGAGGTTGGGGCGAAGCTGGCGCGCGGGCCGACGCCCAGCAGGGCCAGTTGGCTGTTCGGCAGGCCGCAGGTCTCGCTGTCGCGGCGGCACAGGTCGGCAAAGCCCATCGGCGCGCTGACGCCTTCGCCGCGCGGCATGAACGGCATCGAGCCGGCCTGGGCGCTGGCGCCGGTCATCATCGCCGCAGCGGCGAGAATGCCGATAACAGTGTTGCGCGTGTTGAACATGCTGACCCCGCTGTGTTCGTGGGGTCAGTATTCATTTCGCCTGCCAATATGAGCTGAATTTAGATGGTTTAATTCAAATATTGAACTGTAGTTATTTTCAAATTAACTGAAATCAAATGCGAATTTACTTGGTAAATTGGTTGAAAAGGATTGTCCTGAATTATGGGTTAACATCGCCGGGCCCCGTTGAACCGCGCCGCCGGCTAGGGCAAAATCGGGAAATTGAAGTCTCGGCGCCTAGTCGCCGCTCCGGCGAGTGCGATGTTCAAATCCCTGTTCCGTCCCAAGCAGCAGCCCCGTCGCGCGTCGTCCACGGATGGCCGCGTGGTTTACGCCGTGGGCGATGTTCATGGGCGGCTGGACCTTCTGGACGGCCTGGTCGAGCGGATGACCGAGGACTATCGCGCCACGGGGCGGTCGGATCCTCCGGTGCTGGTCATGCTGGGCGACTATGTCGACCGGGGCCCCCAGTCCTCGGCGGTCATCGACCGTCTGATCTCGCTGAAGGCGCAGGGCGCCGAAGGACGCTTCGAGTTCCGCGCCCTGATGGGCAATCACGAGGAAACGATGTTGCACTTCCTCGATGACCCCCAGGCAGGGCCGTCATGGGTGGAGTATGGCGGCGGCGAGACCATGGCCTCCTATGGCGTCCAGCGGCCCGTGGGCCGCGCCGAGCCCGAGGTGTGGGAGCAGACGCGCCAGGCCCTCCGCGCGGCGGTCCCGCCGGCGCATGTGGCCTTCCTGCAGCAGCTGGAGCTGATGGTGGTCTATGGCGACTATGTCTTCGTCCACGCCGGGGTGAAGCCCGGTCTGCCGCTGGACCGCCAGGTGGCCGCCGACCTGCTGTGGATCCGCAACGAGTTCCTGGACAATCCGCACGGCCTGAAGGCCACCGTCGTGCACGGCCATACCCCCACCGAAGAGGTGTTTGTCGGCCGTCAGCGGATCAATGTCGATACGGGCGCCTATGCGACCGGCGTGCTGACCGCGGTTAGACTTGATGGCGGTGAGCCGAAGATCATTCAGTTCAGTAAAGCGCGTGCGGCCTAAGACTTCGTCTTGTTCATCTCGCGGTCACGTGCGATGTGGCATTTCAACGTCCGGGATCGACTAGTTTCTAAGGTGGGCAGCTTCGCCATGATCGGTGTTTCGAAACTCTCGCACGCGCTGGCGATGCTGGCGCTGGCCGTCGGCCTGATGTTCGGCGCCCTGGGGGGCGTCGGCCATGCTCAGCAGGCGGCCATCGGGGATACGCCCGTGTCGGCCCCCGCTCAGTCGATGGACTATCTGCTCGGAGCGGGCGACAAGGTCCGCGTCACGGTTTACGGCGAAGAGTCCCTGTCGGGCGAGTTCTTCGTCACCGGCAGCGGTCTGATGTCCCTGCCGCTGATCGGCGAGATCAAGGCGGGCGGCATGACCGTCGGCCAGTTCCAGGTCGCCGTGCAGAAGGCGCTTAGCGACGGCTATCTGAAGGATCCGCGCGTCAGCGCCGAGGTCCTGACCTTCCGTCCGTTCTACATCCTGGGCGAGGTCGAGAAGCCGGGCACCTATCCCTATACTTCGGGCCTGACCGTGCTGAACGCCGTGGCGACCGCCGGCGGCTTCACCTATCGCGCCGACAAGAAGAACGTGTGGATCAAGCACAACGGCGAGACCACCGAACGGAAGTCGGAACTGACGCCGTCGACCACCGTGGCGCCGGGCGACACCATCCGCCTGGGCGAACGCTTCTTCTGATCCAGCGATACAGCGATGCGCCAGGAGGCCCGGCGGGAAACCGCCGGGCTCTTTGCGTTTTGGACCTAAGGTTCGTCCTGGCGCGCACGGCCAGGAGGGGGCGTCAGTCTCCGACGGCGAGGGCTGTTCTGGGAAAATGGCGCGCAGAATCGAACGATGAGGAGAGCTACGCCTACGCCGCAGCCCTCTAGAGCACGAATTGCCGTGCTCGCCAGGGCTCCGAGCATAGCCGATACCTAAGAGCCCCTGACGACCCGTTCGCGGGCAATATCAGGACATAGCCATGACCCTCTCCACCACCGCCGCGATGCCGGCCTTCCTCACCACGGTGGAGGCCGCCGAGCTCGTGAGGCTGTCGCCGAGGACGCTCGAAAAGCACCGCATCCACGGGACGGGACCGGCCTTCAAGAAGGTATGCGGTCGGGTGATCTACGCCGCCGCCGACGTCCTCGCGTGGGTCGAAGCTGGAACTAGGACCCGGACCAGCGGCGACTAGCGCGTCTACATTGGAGCTTCAGGCGAAGGTCCGCGCCTTGGTCAGTACCGTGCTCAGAGCGGACCATCTCAATGGCTGCGAAGGGTGGGAAGGGGACTCTCCTCCCCCTCTGGGGGAGGTGGCCCAGAGGGCCGGAGGGGGCAGCTCGGCATAGGCTGCGCAGCCCCCTCAGCCGCTCCGCGGCAGCTCCCCCAGAGGGGGAGCAGAGTCCGCCATGGGTCGGGTGCACCAGTGAACGCCGCGCCCGGTACCGGACATCGGGCACCATTGAGGCAAGCGGACCTAGCGACGGTCTGCGCGGGGTGGAGAACGGGCGCTCGCATTTGCGCCATATCACTTGGCTGTTTTCATTTTTCCGCGCATGTTAGGACTTCGAGCTTTTGATCTATTGCGCAGAGGACAAGCGCAGCAGCGCCTGCCATCAAGAAGCCGAAGGCTTTGATCAGCACAGCCGGGATGACGGTTGCTGCGGCATGCGTGTGAACAGTCATGACGATGCCTGCGACAACCACCAGCGCGGCTATCGAGAATGCAACAATCGCAGCGCCAAAAAGAAAAGTACGGGCTCTCAAAATTGCACCCCCCCCCAGTAGACAACTCTAAGTAAATTCTTGGGTGCAAGCTGGCAAGGTCCGGCTAGGGTCGGGACCCGAAATGGACACCGTGCCGACAAGCGGACCTTGGGCGAGACGAAAGAGCGGCGCCGGCGCCGTGACTTCAATGTCCGGTGTCGGTCAGGGCGCTCATTTCCGTTCCCGACCCAGACCGGAAGCGCAGACCGGGTCTCGAAACTCTTCCAGGATGAGCCTAAAGCTCGAGCACCAACGGCAGTCGTCCGAGACTTCGGGCGCCGTCACAACGGTGAAGGGGGCGTCCACAGATGGTGAGCGGACGTTGCTTCTAGGTGGACGTCGCCTGTTGCCCAGGTTGGCGCACCCTATGCACAGTCGCTTCCATTAACTCGACCAAGTCGCAAGGCACGCCATCATCAAGCCTGTAGCGGACCATCGAAAGCGGTGCACATCCCAAGGCGCGATCCTCAACGACGATGGCGACCTCGTCGCCAAAATCATCGTCCAATCAAGTGATCCGGTGGGCCGCGTGGTCCGTTTCTCTCTGACAGGGCGTTTTTAGACAGAGCGATCCCTCTGTCTGCATCCATACCCTAGTTCGACTGCGCCGCCGCTTTGAGCTTTTCGCGAAGCCCTACCGGGCCAAGCCACTCCGCAAGAAGGGGCTTGGCCCGGTAGGGGGTTAGAACACGAAATCGGTCGCCTGCAGGCTGCTCAACTGAACGCCTTGTAGCGTTAGGCTTGCGGTCGACAGGTTGATCACGAAGTCGGATCCGACCTGAGTGCTATGAGCGAGCAGATCATCGAAGTCGATTAGGACGCCGTCCTTGAACGCGATCCCATCGGCGCCCGATGCCTTGAAGTCTGTGATGCGGTCTGCGCCTGAGTTAGCGCGGATGACGAAGAGGTCGTCACCCGCACCGCCAGTGAGAACATCATTCCCGGCGCCCGGATCAAAGCGGTCCGCATTGGGCGTCCCGATCAGGGTGTCGGCGCCGGAAGTCCCAACGATCCAGGCGGACTGCAGGAGTTGCGCCCGCGTCCAGATCGTGCCGTCGTCGAAGACGACCTGCTCGACGCCCGCGCCATAGGCGTCGTCCTCACCCACCAGGCGGACGGATCCAGCCTGGCCGTCGAAAGTGAGAATGATGTCGGCGCTCTGGCGCTGGACGTGGGTCGCCTCGGCGGTGAGGCCGGGGCCCAGCAGAAGTTTGTCGACCGTCGCATCGTAGCTGGAAGTCTCGATGATCTGGTCGTTCCCGCCGCCGGCGGCGTAGACGTAGGTGTCGGCGCCGCCCAGGCCCTTGAGCACGTTGTCGGCCGCGTTGCTGGTCAGCACGTCGTTGCGGCTGGCGAAGCCGGTGATGTTGGCCGAGCCGGCGGCGACCTCCTGGTCGATATAGGCCTTGAGGAGATCGTTCCGGCTCCAGGTGGTTCCATCACCGAACACGATCTGCTCGACCCCACCGCCATAGCCGTCGTCCATGTTGTCGATCTTGATCGACCCAGCCTGACCGCTGAAGCTCAAGGTCAGGGCCGCCCCGTCACGGTCGAGATGCAGGGCCGAGGCGTTGAGACCCGCCCCCAGCTGCAGCTTGTCGACCGTCCCGTCGTAGCTGGAGGTCTCGATGATCTGGTCGTTTCCGTCGCCGGCGGCGTAGACGTAGGTGTCGGCGCCGCCCAGGCCCTTGAGCACGTTGTCGGCCGCGTTGCTGGTCAGCACATCGTTGCGGCTGGCGAAGCCGGTGATGTTGGTCGAGCCGGCGGCGACCTCCTGGTCGATATAGGCCTTGAGGAGATCGTTCCGGCTCCAGGTGGTTCCATCACCGAACACGATCTGCTCGACCCCACCGCCATAGCCGTCGTCCATGTTGTCGATCTTGATCGACCCAGCCTGACCGCTGAAGCTCAAGGTCAGGGCCGCCCCGTCACGGTCGAGATGCAGGGCCGAGGCGTTGAGACCCGCCCCCAGCTGCAGCTTGTCGACCGTCCCGTCGTAGCTGGAGGTCTCGATGATCTGGTCGTTTCCGTCGCCGGCGTTGTAGATGTACGTGTCGGCGCCCGCCCCGCCGTTCAGTACGTCGTCTCCCAGGCCGCCGGCCAGGGTGTCGGCGCCGGCGCTGCCGACAATGGTGTCGTTGCCCGGCGTGGATCCGGCGTTCTGGTAGGCGGTGATCAGGTCGGCCCGCGACCAAGTGGTGCCATCGTTGAAGACGACCTGCTCGACGCCGGCGCCGTAGTTATCGTCCTGGCCCACTAGGCGGACCGAGCCTGACTGGCCGTCGAAGGTGAGAATGAAGTCAGCTCCCACCCGCTGAACGTGGGTTCCAGCGGCGGTGAGGCCGGGGCCCAGCAGAAGTTTGTCGACCGTCGCATCGTAGCTGGAAGTCTCGATGATCTGGTCGTTCCCGCCGCCGGCGGCGTAGACGTAGGTGTCGGCGCCGCCCAGGCCCTTGAGCACGTTGTCGGCCGCGTTGCTGGTCAGCACGTCGTTGCGGCTGGCGAAGCCGGTGATGTTGGCCGAGCCGGCGGCGACCTCCTGGTCGATATAGGCCTTGAGGAGATCGTTCCGGCTCCAGGTGGTTCCATCACCGAACACGATCTGCTCGACCCCACCGCCATAGCCGTCGTCCATGTTGTCGATCTTG
>Ga0209676_1000321_pt1 | contig 92845 bp, 81 predicted proteins | sample AraplaCvi_mLB_r2_FD_184282 | JGI IMG/M metagenome (GOLD analysis project Ga0209676, IMG submission 184282) | Arabidopsis root microbial communities from North Carolina, USA - plate scrape MF_Cvi_mLB_r2 (SPAdes) (version 2) | ecosystem: Host-associated > Plants > Roots > Endosphere | place: USA...
TCGCTTTGGTCGGCTTCGAATTGCTTCTGCATTTCCACGGTCGGCGGCAAGCCCGTGAGATCCAGAGCCACCCTTTTCAACAAATGGCTTTTAGCGGCTTCGTCGTTGGGCGCCAATCCGGCACCCTCCATTTTCCGCAGCACGAAATGGTCTATTTCGTTTTTGGGCCAGTCTTCTTTCGAAACCTCGGGTACTGCCGGCAATACCGGTGTGGTGAAGGCCCAGTGCCGCTCGTATTTGGCACCTTCCTCGATCCATTTCTTCACCAGCCCTACTTCATTTTCATTCAGTAAACCCAGGTGCGACTCGGGTGTGGGCATTTGGTAAGACGGGTCCGCCGAAGTAATCCTCCTGTACACCTCCGACTGCTCCGGCTTGCCCGGGAAGATCGCCACACCTTTTCCGTCTTTCAGCTTGGCATAGGCACTTTCGGCCAGGTCGAGCCTAAGCCCCGCCTCCCGCTTTTTGGAATCGGGACCATGGCATGCGAAACATTTATCGGACAAAATCGGCCGGATGTCGAAATTATAACTCACAGCTTCACCACCCGACTGAGACTGTAACACGCCGTTCTTTTTGAAACAAGAAACCGCCAAAAAAGCAACGGCGCCGGATAGTACCCCCAGATACAAGAACTTCTTTTTCATTTGCAATTTTTTACACAATCAACCAATCTTTACTTCGCCTTTCACAGTCTCCGAACTCAGGAACTGTTCTATTTCTTCCAGCCGCTTTCCTTTCGTTTCAAACAGGTTCCGCTTCGCGTACACGTACGAGCAAACGCAGAAGAAGGAGAAAACGAAAAATGTATTAGCCACTCCCAGCCCATCGCGCATGAGCGGAAAGAGCAGGTTTACGATCCAGTCCGACACCCACATTGTCATAATGCAGATTGACAATGCGGTTCCCCTGATATGATTTGGAAATACTTCCGTAGCAATGACAAACTTCAACGGCCCGAGCGAGAAGGCGAAAAAAAGCAGGAACAGCATGATGCACACCAGCATACCCCAGCCATTAATGCCGTAAGCAAAACACAGGCCCGTTAATGCAAGCGACACCGCCGCGCCGGCTGAGCCCATCAGGTACAATGACCTCCGCCCCAGCGTATCGACCTTCCAGATGGCTATCAGGGTGAATACCATGCTCGCCAGGCCAAGCATTACCTGGTACAGCAGCACGTCGCCGATGACAATACCGGCGGACCGAAGAATCGTCGGGCCGTAGAATACCACGCCGTTGATTCCGCTGAACTGCGAAAGGGCGGTGAGGACCATCGTCATCACCAGCAAACCGCGCAACGGATATTGCATTAACTCTTTCACGCCCCCTTCTCTTTGCGTGAAGGCTTCCTTTATTGCCCCGAATTCCGTACGGGCCTCATCCTCCCCATTTATTTTTATTAGTATCCCCAGCGCCTCCTCGTTTCTGTTGTGTTTGGCCAGCCAGCGCGGGCTTTCCGGCACCGTCACGAGCAGTACACAAAACACTGCCGCCGGGATCACGCTCACAAAAAACATCCCACGCCACACCTCTTCCACAAACAGCCAATGCAAAACACCGCTTCCCGTGCCCGTATGTGCGAGCGAGTACCTGTGCAGGAACAAGTTGCTGATGTACGCCGCCAGCACGCCTATGGTGATAGCCAGTTGATAGAACGTAACGAGCCCGCCGCGTTTCGGCGCGGGCGCTATTTCAGAAATGTACAGCGGCGACACATTGGAAGCCACGCCCACACCCGCACCAGCCATGATGCGGAAGACAATGAGGATTGTATAAGTATTTGAAAATGAAAACCCTATGGCACTTACCAAAAAGAGCAGGGCCGCTACAAACAGGACTTTTTTCCGGCCTATTTTATCGGCCAGGTAACCCGAGAATGCGACCCCGATAATGCAGCCCAGCAAAGCGAACGAAACAAACAGCCCCTCTTCCGCAGCCGACAAGCCATATTGCGTCCTGACCGGCTCGATGATCCCGCTCACAACGGCCATATCGAACCCGAACAGAAAGCCTCCCAATGCCGCGATGAGCGTAATGAGAAAGGTAAAGTGTTTTACGTGTTGTGTTTGCAAGGTGTTCTTTGGTTAAGGGCTTTCTTCTAAGATCCGCTTTCGGTCACCAAACGGGTTTCGTTTCAAGGGTAGAATCGAGGTTCACGAGCTTTCCCTCCCAACCACACAAAGCAGCGCCGGTGCCGTAAACAATACACAAGTCAGCGGAAGTATCAGGGCACAGCAGCCGCATTTTCTGATCATCTAATGAATGAAATCCATTCCCAAAATCTCCGGTTGGCCTTTCATCGGCGGCCGGGGTTTTAAGACAGGCATCTATGTCGTACCAAAGTACATTCCGCCCCGCCGCCGTCAGCGCGGTGTGCAGTTTCTGCCGTACGGCTTCCCAGGAACGCACTTCCAAACCATCGATCGCCGCTGTTTTCTCATGACGCAACCGTTCAACCAAAAGATCGGTGTCATAGGCAGGAACCGGAGCCCCGGCAGCACCGTCGGAGGCTTCCCCTTCCCGGTTTCCCAGGCAGGCAGCGCCCGTCAGGATACATGCTTCGGTATCATCACAAAAAACCACATGCACTTTACCATCAAGCGATTTCAATTCATTTTCTAATGCATTGAGAAACAAATGGCCCGCTTTTGCGATGTTCCCGCCTATCACCAGCTCATCGCACCCGAAGCTTTTCAGCCATGGAAGCAGAAACCCGCCCAGGTTAGCGCCGAATTCATGGAATATACTTTTCGAAACTTCCGAATCCATTTCAGCCAGTTCACGAACATTTCTGATACTCTGTCCAGCGGCGTGCTGATAGGCTTGGTGAAACCAGCGCGTCGAGAAATAATCGTCGGCAATGGATTCCCCGAAAGGCTCATTGTAGAATGCACCCGACGAGGGCAGTGCGGTATGATGTGTTACCAGTTCGCCATTCTCCATGAACGACGATCCAAAGCCCGATCCCAGCGTGAGGAAAACGGTCCGTTTACTTTCCAGCCCATTTTGCATATAGGCGCCAACGGCAAAGCAATGCGCATCATTAAAAAACCGGATTGCGGTGTCGGGCATACCGGTAGCGTCTTTAAGCGCCTGCCCGACGTGAAGTCCGAACATTCGCTCGAATTTCCCGCCTACGTGCAGGACTGTACAAATCCCTTTGGCATAGTTGAAAGGCCCTGGGAATGCGATCCCGATTCCGGCAACCGGTTCCCTGCCCGTGAGCGCCTCCGTGATACAATCGGCAATCGCAGCCACAATCTCCGTAGCAGCGCCGAAGCTATTTATTTCTTTTCGCACCATCGAAAGCGACCGCTCTCCGGCGACAGACATATCCACGGCACCGGCCGTAACATGACTTCCTCCGACATCCAACCCCAGACTTACATTTGGCGCTTTCATAAGGGACTTTGTAATATATGTTCAAATATACAAACATATCACTAACAGTCAAAAAAGTTGCATTAAATCAACATACAAAAACAACATATATTAACCATAATTAACTGATTTTAAAGTAATTATAAAAATAATATCAGATATCGTTTTGTATTTTAGTTCTACAAGCTCAAAGAAAAACAGAAATTTTTCGTCGAAATCTATCCAATATGTATGATATGTATATACATATTAAAATTCATTATATACATACGGCACAGGGCTCATTCTCGCCAGCCGGTGAAACCTTTCCACACCGGCGGCAGCGCGAGGTTTATTGAAAACGGCTATAAAAAACCAATGGCGGGTATGCCCCGCCATTGGTCCCCAATACCTCAACTATTTACTAATTCACTCTATGAGAATTTATGCCTGATCAATAGCCCGGGTTTTGTTTAAGCGCGCCATTGCTTTTCCGGATCTCCGTATTCGGGATCGGGAATAGGTAATAGTGGTCGCCTTTCCAGGGCTTCCGCACCTCGGCTTCGGGAATCACGCCGTAGGTATAGGATAGTTTCCCCAAAGCATCCCCCGGCTTGGCACCCGTCCAGTCCATGGTAACTTTTGTAAGCCCTCTCACCGCTATATCCACATTTCCGGGTGCTGCTTTCCAGCGCAAGAGGTCGAAGAACCGGGAGTCCTCCAAATGCAACTCGATAGCCCTTTCGTTGCGGTACACCCGCACCAGCTCAGCACCCGTACTTTTCACATCGGGCATGTGCACCGACGCCCGTTTTCTGACCTTGTTGATGTATTCCCTTGCAACCGCCTCGTTGCCCAAAGCCATTTGAATTTCGGCGTAGTTCAGGAAAAACTCCGTCAACCTCATGAACACCACCACCTGGTTATAGTCGTAATCAAAGCTCGCGCGCGGGCCGACAAAGTCGTCGGTCTTTTTGAATGTGTAACCGGTTTGCACCCGCCAGTGGAAAGGCGTGAGACCTTTCACCCAGTAGGTTTTCGAATCACGACCGAAGTCAAACAGGTTCTGGCCGTTTTTAGGGTCTACTTTATTAGGGTTGATATAAGGAGGCGCATTGTCCGCATTCGGATTGGCATCTTCCCAGTATTCGTACAGTCGCTCGGTACTTTTCGAACCATCTACGATATTGAGCGGCCCTGCGCCGGGATAAATCACCGCATCATAAAACCTCGGGTCCCGGTTTTTCTCCGGTTTCTGCGGGTCGTAACCCGAAGCCGCATTCACCGTCACGCCGTCGGCCAGGTAGGGATACTCCCCGTTGGTCATCTGAAACATATTGACAAAATTCTGCGTCGGCACGATCCTTTGCTGCGCATCGAAACCGCTGGGCCAGTAGTCGTAATTGTAGCCCCAACCGGGTATCCTGGTAGCCGGCGTGAACGACTTCCCGAAAATGGTTTCGTCCGTTTTCAGCGGCTTTTTGAACAGCGCAGCATATTCCGGGTGCAGCGTGAAGCCCAGGTCGAGGACAGCCTTGGTAGCCGTTTCGGCGGCTTTCCATTTGGCCATGTCGTTGGAAGGGTTATTAAGCGGGCTTGCCAGGAAAAGCAGCACCCTCGCTTTGAGTGCCATCGCCGCCGCTTTGCTGATCTTCCCGGTATTGACCGGCACCCCATTCAAAAATCCGATAGCCTTATCCGCCTCTTCCAGTACAAACTTCGCGCATTCATCGAACGTATTCCGGGGCACGTCAAAACTCTCCGAGTTCAACTGAAAACTGTTTGTAATAATGGGTACACCACCAAATGTTCGCATCAATTCAAAGTACATCCACGCACGCAGGAAATGCACTTCGCCCTTCATGGGATCCAGTTTATCGGCAGCGATGCTCGACTTCTCGATATTCTCAAAAAATACGTTGGCCTTTCTGATAAAGCCGTATTCATAATTCCAAAGCGGCGTGCCATCCTGCATCGCGGCCAGATCCGAAACATTGTCGGCGGTCATATTCCCTTCAATGTAGTTGCGGATACCCGCAGAGCGCTCGTGGGTCTCGGGTTGATTCACTGCAATGTCCGTCAGCGCATCGTAGCCACCGGTACCAGGCGCCCACGGCGGCTTGATACCATTATAGATGTTGTATACATAGTTTTGAAGAAAAACCGCATCATTAAATACCGCCTCATCCGATATCGCGTCCAGCGGCTTCTTGTCGAGCACGTTACAGGAAGTAGCCGCGGCAATGATGCCGACAACCGACATCGTGAGAGCCCGCTTCATTACCTGATTTTTTATAACTAAATATTTCATAGGTTATCTGAATTAGAAAGTAAGATTGAGGCCGAAGCTCAGGGTCTTCATATTTGGATACGCACCACCGTTTCCGCTCAGGAATTCAGGGTCACCATTGCCATACTTTTTAAGCGAATTGAAGAGCATGAATGCATTATCCCCGGAAACGTAGATCCGCAGAGCAGTAATCCTTGCTTTCGAAAGCAGGCTTTTGGGAAGCGTATAACCCAGCTGCATGTTTTTCATGCGCATCCAGGTCGCCTTGTGGTAATAGAAGTCGCTGTCCGAATTGGCAAGGCCGGTCGGAGCAATCATAGGTAACTCGGCATTTACATTCTCCTTAGAATAGCTGTTCAATGCTACGTATTCCAGACCATTACCTCCCGCACCGGAGTTAAATCCTGTGCTCAGCCGGAACTTGGCGCCACTTTGGCCTTGCAGCAACATCGTCAGATCGAAGTCTTTGTAGTTCAATCCTACGCTCACACCGTATTGTGTGCTTGGGAAAATCGTCGTGATATTCGTGACAGGATCCGTATTGTTCGTGGTATTGAACATGTAACGGTCGTTGCTGTCGATTTTACCATCGTTATTCAAGTCGGCGAAAATCAGCCCGCCCAAAGTGGCGCCCGGATACTTCACGCTGTTGTCCAGATCCTGCTGCGTCCTGTAAATACCGATGGCCTTGTACACCAGGCGGGAGCCGAACGGCTGCCCTTCCAGCTTTTGATAAGGCTCGGCCTGAGGGGTTTCATCGAAATAGACAATCTCGTTTTTGTTATATGAGATATTTCCATTGATACGTAGCGTGAGGTTCGAGAAGTTATGCCGGTACCCCGCCTGTAACTCGATACCCTGGCTATTCATCTTACCAATGTTCTCATCCGGCAGGATCAAACCGGTGTAGCTGGGAATCGAAGCCTGCCTTCTGCCGAGAATATTGGAAGTTTTGTTTTTGAAAATGTCGGCTTCGAAAGTCAAGCGATTATCCAGAAATGCCGCTTCCAGACCCAAATCGGTCTTTTCGCTCACTTCCCAGGTAATATTCGGGTTAGGCGTCGACTTCACGGCAATCCCGCGGGCATCCACCCCATTCACTACCCAACCGGCGTCATAGCCATAGGCTGCGATGTACTGGAACGGATTCACCCGGTCGTTGCCCAGTCGCCCCCAGGATGCTCTCAGTTTCAGGTTACTGATGATATTCTTCGGAATGAACGCCTCATTACTGATCACCCAGCCGGCAGATACTTGGGGGAAAAATCCAAACCGGGTTTCTTTCGGGAATATCGGCGAACCATCATACCTCGCGCTGAAACCGAAAAGGTATTTTTCCTTAAAGTCGTAGCTGACACGCCCGAAAAAGTTCTGACGACCCGATTCCGTTGCTGTTCCGTCGTTATTCCAGTTCGCCCGGTTGGTGCTACCCGCAAAAAGCTGGTCGATCAGCGGCGAATCGTAGCCGAGGCGCTGCGCCCAGAACAGGTTGTCGTTGTAGCTCATCTGCTCGTAGGCCACGAATGCATTTATTTTATGGTCCCTGGCGAATGTCGTGGCGTAAGAGAGCTTCACGTTTCCGGTGGTTCGCAAACTTTGTTTGAAATCCTCCCGCAAGCCGATATCCTCCACCGTTCGCGATTGCTTTTTCACAATCGATCCATCGGGAGCACGCTCATAATAGGGCCATACGTAGTTAAACTGCTTATTGTAATCCACCGTTTTAACCAGCGACAGGTAACCGTCCAGCGCCAACCCTTTCACGAATGGAATACTGTACTTGGCCCGCAGCGTTCCGCTGGCCACATCGGCCTTGTATCTGCGGTAGCCCGGGCTTTGCAGGCGTGCAGCCGGGTTCAAATGCGACCATCCTTCACCCGGATAGCGGTAATCTCCGCCGATATAGGCTTCCTGCAACGGGCTCGTGCTTGCGAGCGCACCTACTTCCCCGCCCGCTCCACCCTGGGGCGTTTGCGTATATTTTTCACGAACTGAAAGATCGAGCCCTACCTCGAAGTCTTTGGTTACCGTTACATCAATGTTACTCCTTACGTTGTATTGTCTGAGCTTCGACTTGTTATCACCCCGCAGGATACCACCTTGCGAAGCCGTACCCAAGGACAAGAAGTACCTCACCCGGTCGGTCCCTCCCCGCATTGTGAGCGAGTAGCGTGTTTGCCGCACCGGCGGGCCAATGAGGGCATTCCACCAGTTTTCCGGCCGTCGCTGGCCTGTTCTGAAGGCCTCCACCAATGCATCGGGAAAGTCCGGCGGCGTTCCTTCCAGCGCTCTTCTGTCGTTCAGCACCTTCATATACTGGAATGCATCGGCCGACTTCACTTTCATCGTCGGCGATTGCCATGATTGTGTGGTAGAAAAGTCGAATGCAGGTTTTCCGGTTGTCCCTCTTTTGGTAGTAACAAGAATGACCCCTCCTGCCGATTGCGCACCGTAAATGGCCGCAGATGCGTCTTTCAAGACGGAAATAGATTCAATGTCATTGGGATCGAGGCGGTTCAAGCCATCGGGATCGGCATTAGCCACCCCGTCGATTACGATCAGCGCCGAGGTATTGCGGTACGTACCGGCACCCCGCACGAGGATCTGTGAATCGTCGAAACCCGGCGCAGCGCTCCGTTGCGTCACATACACCCCGGCCATGCGGCCCGCAAGCGAGTTGGACAGCGACACCGCATTGGATTTCTTGATCTCCGCACCGGTTGTCTGTACAACGGCATTGGTCAGCTCCGACCGTTTCTGCGTTCCGTAACCTACCACCACCACGTCGTTCAGCTCCTGGGGCGACATATCCAGCTTCACCGCGATTGCCGACTGCGAGCCGACCTTCACTTCCTTGCTCGTGTAGCCGATGTAGGAAAAAACCAGCACACTGTTTTCGTCTTTCACCCGGATGGCGTAGTTCCCGTCCTGATCGGATACCACCCCATTGTTGGTCCCTTTTTCCAGGATGTTGACGCCCGGAATCCCGGCATTGTTTTCATCCGTGACCTTTCCGGAAACGGCTTGCTCGGCCCGGGTTCGGTGTGCAGCATGTGTAGCAATGCCGGACATTGGTGCGCCGGGCGCGCGACTGAGCGGACCGGCGTTCGCCCACGTCATGGGAGCGAGAAACCCCATCAACGCAATCCCCCACAAGGTACACGACGCTCCGTGCCCATTTTCAGTCAGTAGTTTTGGTTTCATAAAAGGCAAGGTTTAATTAATAAAGTCCCTCCCTGCTGGCCGAAAGGCCTGCTGGGTTATGATCGTCAATTCTTTGGGGTTTGCTGATGATACGTATAACGGTAATAAGTAAACGTCACCGCATTCTGCACAGCGGACACGCGGTCGTCATGCCGCAATTGCTCCACCAGGCAGCCCTTTCGGTCTTCTGCTTTGCCTTTTTCTAAAACACAAGCAATGCAGTAGCCATCGGAGCGGGGCTCACGTTATTCGGTTATGATATTATCGGTAATCGCACTTTAATATGTACAAACATATAAACATATATTCGAACATACAAATATTATCAATAATAATAATTCATTGATTTTGTATGAATTTTATAAGTATACGATGTTTTACAAAACGACAAACCCACAAAACTATACGCGCCGGAGGGCGATAAATGTATCTACAATTACCGTGACTGATTAATACTCCTTTGACCTTTTATGATAGCCTGTTGCCCAGTCGAAGTGATATGGATTCATAAAAAAGAGCCGCCTATCCGGCAATGTCCGGACTTGCGGCTCTCCGAGCAGAATTAAAGACTGTATCAGCTACTCTCTTACGCTTTCAACTGTATATACAAAGCTGTCGGCGCGGTAATAGCCGATATTGTATTCGATAGGCCGTTCACCCTGGTCGAACACGAAACGTTTTCTAAAAAGAATGGGACTTCCGGGTTCAACTTCCAGTTTGGCGGCGGTAAACTTGTCGGCAGCAATCGCACTCACCTCTTCCTTCGAAAGTGTGGCGATTACCATATGGTCTTTTTCGAGAATGTCGTACAATGGCCGTTTGAAATCCTCCTCGCCTGTAAGCCCTACTCTTGGATGGAAATAGGAGATAAAATATACAAACGGCCCTTCGGCTTTCCCCCGAAGCCGCTCCAATTTCAGCACCTTTTTGTCGGTACCGATGTCAAAGAAGTTGGCGATTTTCTCGTCGGGCGTCACCCAGGTTACATGCAGCTCGAAATTCTTGACGATAATTCCCCGCGCATTCATTTCCTGCGTAAAACTCAGCCAGTTTTTTGATTTTGAACTAATTACCGGCTCCGTCACTTTCGTACCGACCCCCTTTTTCCGGATAAGCAACCCTTCATATACCAGCTTGTTGAGCGCCTGGCGCAAAGTCGACCGGGAAATGGCCAACCGCTTTGCCAGCTCCACCTCATTCGGCAAGAACTTCCCATCCAGGTGCTCCGGAGAGTTGATCATGTTGCGTAATAGGTTCTCTGCCTGGATATGCAAAGGAACAGGACTCTTGTGATCGATACTAAATTTCATATTGACGGATTGCAGATAGACAAAAGCAAAAATAGCAATTTTGACCACGCCCGGAAATAATAAGCAAAACGAACCCACCAAAGTCCCGTAACCAACGGGGCATTATTCCAGCAAAAAGCTCGCAGGCTGGTACGCCCCGAGGGAGAAACGGAGCTTACCGCGCGTCACCGAAACAGATTTCCCCGCCACCTCTCCGCGAAGGTCGACCGGCGTGGCTTTTGTAAACTTTGACTTTTCGGGAAAAGAAACCGTTACATCCCCGGCCTCACCCGCCTGCTCCCACAGGCGCAGCACCGTTCCGGCACCATCCGGATTATCGCCGAATGCGGTTACCAGTGTGCCTTTTCTTGAAACAGCCAATCCCTCCTGTCGGGTCGGAAGCTGGCCTTTGGGACCGTCGGCCGCGCCTGTAAGCAAGGGCAGCCGCGCTTCCCACGCGTTACGTACGAAGGCCTGATTCGTCTCCGTCTTCCCGTCGATTCCCCAGATCCTCACTTTTTCACTCCACGAGCCACCCTGCCACAACGGAAAATTGGTGTTCCACATATTATTGTAAATGTTGACGAACACGGCAGCCTTCCGGGACATATTCTTCTCCGAATATTTCCACAAGCCCGGCTCTCCCAGGCTGATCAATGGAGAATCGATCGGCGAGAGACCCACACCAGAACGATCTGCCCCGGTAACAGCCACGCCTGAGCTAACCGCCATGAGGTGCCTGTTGGTGCCTGCAATGATATCCTTCGATGGATCAATTATTCCTCCGAGCCTTCCCACCGAGAAAACCGGTTCTTTCACCGCGAGCGGGAAACATAGCCAGCCACCTTCGGGGTGCTTTTCCGGCGTTTTGGAGTCCACAGACCACTCCACGTCTACATAACCTTCGTGCTTTGAAAATGTGAAGACAATCTTGTAGCCTTTGGCCAGGCCTCGGGTATCGGTCGGTGTCAACGTGGCGACGTCAGCCGCATCCGACCCGGCGATATCGATATGCCAGTTTTGCGGGGTTACCGCCAGGTACGGGACCTGCGCCGCATTGGCCATGCCGGGTTTCCCGAGGTCATTCAGCCCCCAGCCATCCTTGATCCGGCTGTATTGATTAAACCACGCGCCTACCTCGTTGCTACTGAATCGCTCATGTAAAAACTGCCCCGCCACGTACCCCTGGCTGCTGTCTATAAGCTCCTTACCGCTCTTTTTATCAACAAGTGACGAAATCCCACCTTTTTTCAAGTCAAAAACCACACTGAAATGCGGCGTTTCCAATGTGGAAACTGAGCTTGTAGCACCGGCAGTCTGCCCGATCTCCTTTTCCGAAAATGATACAAAACCTGATGCCGGCACATCGCGGGCCAGGAAGTATGCCCCCTTTTTCCAGGGTATTTCAACCATTCCCGACCGCTTCCACGGCAACGGGTTGTACACGACCATTCGCTTCCCTTCCATACCGACCGACTTCGCCAGCAGTTCGAGGTGATGGGCCAGCTCGCCATCCACAATCTGCGCTGCATTCATCATGTATTGCCGTTTCTCGTCATAGGAATGCAGCCATTTTCGCTTGCTACCTGTTTCCGGGTGCCGGGCCGAGCTATTCTTTAATTGAGAGTAATCACCATTAACGGGTACCGGTTCGGCCTCCGCTTCGCGCATCCATTTTTTCCAATCTTCGCCATAGCTGTAACGCGGCCCGTATTCCGCATTCATTCCCCAGGTGTGCTCGGCGTACAAGAGACTTTGCTCATAAGCTTTTGCCAATGGCCCCGAAATGGACCCGACCGGCAATTGCCATATTTTCATTTGCGTATTCAAGCCTTCCAGCGCAGGAGCCATCGGCCGGGCTCTCCTCGCGACGCTGGTTTCCCTCGGGTTGGCAAGAATGCCGTGTATCCAGGTATCGGGCATATCTCCCCTGATGACGGGGAGTTTCGGGTTCTCTTTCAAAACGGCACGGGCGAAATCGTCCAACGTACCCAAATGCACCCTTACACCGGGCAAATCGGTTGCGATTTTTTGAAGAATAGCATCCAGGTGCTCTTTTGACGGAGGCCCCTCATTATCGTTGGTCATGATCATCCCCAGGTAATTACGGCACGGCCAATCGGCCCCTGGCTTAATTTCCGACCCATAAAGCGCCGTGTACTGGCACAATATCCTCGAACCATCGGCCCCTTCCCACCAGAACAGCGGCGGCACCCGCGGGTATTGGCTCGCCGGGTTGCAGCCCATTTGAAGAAATTTCACGCCCGCGCGGTTCAGCAATGTCGGCAACACCCACGAATGACTGGGCACGTCCGTCAATTTGGCGCTGATAGGCAATGGCAATCCGTAGGCGCGGGCTACTTTTGAAGAAAATCCCAACCCGCGGACCAGATCTTCGTAGTCGAGCGATTCGGTATGGGTCGTGAACGGATAGGCATGCACGGCAATCGCACCTTCCCGGATCGCCTTTTCGATTTTCCGCTTACGGTCGGGCGTTTGCAATGGCCCCAGAATCTGCTCGCTAAGCGGCCAGCCCGGCACCGTCCAGGTAAAGCGCTTTTCAGGCGGCAGTTTCGCATTATCGTCAATGATTTTCATCGCCCCATCCATCATTTCACCCCGGTACCTTTGAAATACGTTTTCCGGCAAATCAGTAAAACCGAGGTCAAAATGGGTCTTGAAAACCAACCAGATATCCGTCACCTGCGGATGTTCCACCGCACTCTTCTGGGCTGACGCGGGCAAAGCCAGCGCCATTAGAAACAATAATTTTGCTCTTTGTAACATTTGGATAATTGAAATCCCAACCCCTATTTTCTCACGTAGGCTTTCAGTGTAGCACATTTCTTTCCTGTGCTCTTGCCCGACGGCGTAATTGTGTACGACGGCACGTCTGCCGGCACGATGAACGTCTCCGCATAATGGATTACATATGGCTCAAAAAGCCCGTCGGGGCTTTCCACCACGGCTTCGTCACCTTCCACGAGATTGATCACATTCAGGTTTCCGTTGGTATGATGAGTCACTTTGCTGTCGAACCAGTGCCTCCTGGTTTCTATAAACTGGGTATTGAACAACCCGGTCGATTCTTCCATCGAGTGGCCATTCACCGAAATCTGCTCGACGTTATTAAAGAGGTTCTCTTTCACCCAATCTTCGTCCCTGCCCCAGTCGATCACGTTTTTACCGTGCTCGATATTGATCGGCCGCGGCTTTCCGTCGAGACCCAACCTGCCCCAGTCCCATAATTTGAAAGTAAAAATGTAGGGAGTAGCCGAAATTTCGAGGACAACCGCATTCTTGCCCGAACAGTGGATCGTACCCGCGGGAATCAGAATGTGGTCATGCTTTTTGACCGGCAGCTTATTGACATACTTTTCCGCATCGAAATCCTCCAATCCACCCTGGGCTTTTTCAAGGTCAGCGATCATATCTGCCGCTCTCACGCCCCTGCGCGTACCCAGGTATACGCAGGCATCCTCGTCGGCTTCCAGAAAATAATAGCTTTCGTCCTGGGTGTAATCCATTCCAAAATGCTCCTTGATGTACTGCCTCGTGGGGTGTACCTGCAGGCTCAGGTTACCGCCATCCATGGTATCCAGGAAATCGAAACGGATCGGAAACTCGGCGCCAAAAAGGCCATAAACATGCTTCCCAAGCAATTGGCGTGGCCGGGTAAGCACCAGGTTGATCGACGGCAGCTCGAAAATACATTCGCCAAACTTGAAGAGCAGGCTGTTTTCTTCCGGAACACAGTCGAATCCCCAGGCATAGTTTACTTCCCCGCGGTCCAGGTCGGCGACTTCTTTCAGCCATTGCCCTCCCCACGGTCCCGGATCGAAAAACGGCACAACCCTGAATGGCCTCCTGACAGCCTCATCGAGCCCTTTTTGGTAAAGCTGCGCATCCACCATTTTGGGTTCGTGTTCCTGACAGGCATCAATGAAGAAATCTATTTTGTCAAAGAAAAGGAGTTTATGCCGATCGAATACCCGCCAATCGAGGAAATAGCCTTGCTTGTATTTCAATGCAAACTGATCGCCGGCATTGTCCATTCCAAAGTTACCGACTACGCCGCGCTTCATTCTTTTCTGGATTTCCCAGCGCGCCAGATCGGCGTAAACAAGCAGGTCGGCATCCGCAAAAAGCGCAGCGCCCTCGCCGTAGACGATCACCAGCCCCGACTCGATGGCGCGAATTTGCCCGCGCACCCGTTCCAGCTCATCTGTATCAAAAAAATCGACCATTTCCAGGTCATTCATTTTCCCGAAGACCTGATCATCGGTCACAAACGGATACACCATTGCCCCGATCTCGGATACGCTTTTAAGCGCATCGCCGGTATGGATCACCGTAGCCGCAGGCACATACCGCCCGATTGCCTCACGCACCGGGCCGGTATCGACCCCGTGGTACACATCCATGCAAACCACGCATTTCAGCTGATCTCTTTCCTGAATAAAGCGCGCTATCTCCCCAAAAATATCGACCCAGCCCACAAAGCACTTGTCGGATGATTTGCTTACTTCTATAAAAGGGTATTTATCGTAATTCGAAGACATTTCTATTTTGATTTGGAGCTTTGGCTAAATTGGATCCGCACAAAGCGCGGACGATAAAGGTTGGGTTGCTTGGGCAAAACTTCCAGAAATTTGAAAGTATTAACATTATAGGAAATGAGTAATTCGCCGGGCGCCGACAATGCCGGGTGCGCTTTGGCATTGTAGGTAAACAGGTCAGGATCGCGGATATCCTCGGACGTTTTGTACAATATGATTCTCGGCCCGAATGGCCCGTAAGGCGTTGGCCCTACCTGCATGCAGATTTCAGGAAAAATGCTGCTCAGCTGGTACACCAATGCATATTTACCAGGCGCCAACATACTCACACTTAGTTCATTCGAAACCGAGTCACTTAAAGCAGCGACCGCCCCTGCGTTTTTCGACCATCCCTGCTCTCCCCGGAATTCCCATTGATCAAACGACGTAAGCCGGTCCGACTTGACCCTGGCTGCAACCAGTTTTTTGGTTGGTCCTTTGGTACCATAAATGTAAACAAAACCATCGGGCGAAGCCTCCCCCGCTGCCCGGCTGTTGTTATAAATGCCCGCTCCGAATGATATGGTTTCGCCGCCCGCATGATAATCATTGAACGGCAGTGTAAACTGCTCCTGGTCCGCATACGGAAAATGGCTGCCTGCCGGTATCCTGATCACCGCGTTCCCGGTTTCCTTAAACGGGAATGCCGAATTATCGTGTGTGTTGGTGATTTTGTAAGCAAAAATGAAAAGATCTTTGCCCGCGTCCGGGTTCACGAAACCGTCGCCCAGCCAGAAATAGGTATCCTTGTCGGGCTTGTCCGATTTCGGGACAAATACGGCCCGGTGCCCTTCGCCGCTGCTCGCAATCCTGAATGCGATCTTGTCCGGATCGGGTGATTTCCCATTCAACAATGCCACCGAATTGTTCACCAGCGAGAACCCGGCTTTCAATGCAGCTCCATCAATTTCTCCCAGTACGGTATCGCTGAAAAGAAAAAGAATGCTGTCCCCCTTCTGGGCATCACGGCCGGAAAGCGGGATCGCAAATATGCCATCGCCGCCCAGCCAGCCCGATTTTCTCAGGAACAAGTCCGACCATTCAGGCGCCGACGTGGCTGTGAATTCGTTTACATTCAGCCCACGCATGCCTGCCCGTCCTTGCCCGGACGCGTGCCCGAGACAAGATAATGTGATCCCTAAAATCAGAGTGGTATTTCTCATCCGCTGCCCAATTTTTCCTAAATATAGTTTATATGTACATATGTATATACATTATTTCATTAACCGGCATCTTTTCGTTTTCCTCCACTGCTCCGCCGGATACCGCCCTCAGTCCCTATGTTACCGGAATATTACAAAAACCTTTGGAACTCTTACATTCAGGAAATACTTTTGCGACACTCAAATTATAATAAGTCTAAATAAATGAAATATCTATTATCACTATCCATTTGGTTGCTTTTACCTTCACTGGTGCTTGCGCAAACGGGAAAAGTTAGCGGAAAGGTTGTTGACAATACGCAAAACGGCTTGCCGGGTGTGAGTATCGTTATCAAAGGTGGCAGTCTTGGCACTCACACCGACGAAAATGGCGCATTTGAAATATCCAATATCGGCGATGGCAGCTACACTTTATCCGTTTCCTCTGTCGGATTTAAAACCCGGGAATTGCCGCTGACTATTTCACAGAATGAAGTCGAACTTGGGGCGATTATGCTTTATGAGGGCGACGAGATTTTGCGGGAAGTAGTCGTGCAAGGCGAGAGAGAGGACAAATTCTCGCGCAGCAACACAGCGTACGTCGCCAAGCTGCCTTTAAAGGATTTTGAAAATACGCAGGTATACAGCACGATCACCAACTACCTTTTGAAATCGCAGATCATTACCAATTTTGACGACGCGCTCAAAAACGCGGCCGGGGTCGATAACCTCTGGACTTCCACAGGCCGCGGTGGTGATGGTGCAGGTTACTATTCGCTTCGCGGGTTTTCCGTGCAGCCAAAACTCGTGAATGGCCTTCCTGGATTAACCAACGGGACGATTAACCCGGCCAATATCGAGCGGATCGAGGTGCTGAAAGGGCCTTCGGCGACGCTGTTTGGCAATGCCGTGAGTTCCTATGGCGGGCTCATCAATGTGGTTACCAAAAAACCTTACATCGGTACGGGCGGCGAGCTATCGTTTACCACCGGCTCTTTCGGCCTAAACCAGATTACCGGCGATTTCAACACAGCCCTGAATAAGGAGAAGAACCTTTACTTCCGCCTGAACACCTCTTATACGACCGAGCGCAGCTTCCAGGATGCAGGTTTCAGAAAGTCGTTTTTCGTGGCACCTTCCCTTTCCTATAAGGTAAATAACAAGTTATCGTTCTCATTTTACGGCGAAATTACCCAGGCCGAACAGACTAACCCGATGTTCCTTTTCCTGAACCGGAGTGCTCCGTCGGTCGCGAAAAACATGAAGGAATTGGGATACAACTACAAACTGTCTTTCACCAGCAACGACCTGACCTTGCAGAACCCGACCCAAAACTACCGGGTTGAAATGGATTACAAACTGTCCGATACATGGCAATCGCAAACGCTGGTTTCCAAAAGCGCCACCTCTACCAAAGGCTATTACACCTATCTTTTCGATTACGGTATCCTGAAAGGCAACACATTCTCGCGCTTTCTGAACAAACAGAATGAATACACCGGGACATCCGACATCCAGCAGAACTTCATCGGGGATTTCAAGCTGGGCTCGCTGAGAAACCGCGTCGTGTTAGGTTTGGATTATTTCACGGCAACTTCTACCAGCAACGGCACCGGCTATGCGTTTTACGGAAATGTTACTGCCGACGGAGGTTCCAACGGCGACAACCCATTTACGCCCGGCGTGGAAACGACCGCCTATCCGCTTTCCTCAGCGGCCGTCGACGCGGTGCTGGCCTCACAGCCGGTGGCTAATGCCAAATCGAAATACAATATTTACAGTGCCTACGCTTCGGATGTATTGAATATTACCAAAGCATTGTCGGTGATGGTGGGTCTCCGCCTCGACCATTTCGACAACGTAGGCAGCGTATCCAGTTCCGACGATGATTACAACCAAACTACCCTTTCGCCGAAGTTCGGGATTCTGTATCAGCCACTGGTCGACAAACTTTCTGTTTTCGCCAACTACCAGAACGGCTTCACCAACGTGGCCCCTGAACTCGTAGGGAACCCGGAAGACGGCCCGCAGACCATCAAGTCTTTCCGCCCCGAACAGGCAAACCAGATCGAGTTCGGTTTTAAAACCAATATCATCAAAAACAAACTGAACCTGACCGTCAGCTACTACGACATCAAGGTGAAAGACCAGGTAATCACCGACCCAGCCTCGCCTTTCAACAAAATCCAGGGCGGGGAAGCTTACAGCCGGGGATTTGAAGTAGAGTTGAATGCCAATCCGGTGAAGGGGTTCAATATCCGGGCAGGATTCAGCAACAATGAAAGCAAAACGACCAAATCCGATAACGAGCAGATTTTGAACAAGCGTCCGTTGGGAGCCGGCCCCAAGACCCTCTACAATATGTGGGCTAACTACGAACTACCGGCAGGAAAATTGAAAGGCTTCGGCATTGGTGCCGGGTTCAACGGCGCGAGCGAGCGGTACGCGATCAACTACGCCTCGACGGGCGACTTTATGTTGCCTGCTTACACCGTTGCCAATGCGTCGCTCTTCTACCAGGCCGCACATTACCGCATCGGGTTGAAACTCAACAATGCATTTGATAAGGAGTATTACAAAGGATGGTCTACGATTGCCCCGCAGATGCCGCGGTCATTTCTCGCCAACTTCACCTATACCTTCTGATTTTTGATCGAGGACAATACCAAAGAGTAACCGAAAGTCGCCTTACAAGAGGCGACTTTTTCTTTATCCGCACTTTGGCACAATATTTCTAACCATATTTGCCAAAACAACCTTGATGCTATGAAAAGGATTTCTGAATGGATGAGTGGTATCTTGTTTACACTTCTAGTGGTTTCATTGTCTGTTTCAGGACAAAATCCTGGTCTTCAAATCACGACCACATCTTCCAGCGAGTACAACAAAAGCCCCAAGACTTCGATATATCCCGCATTTGTTGATAATATCATCTACCAGTCGTGGACGGAGGCGGGGCCATCCCCCTTCTTTCAACTGACAGCCGAGGGCGGCACGCCGCCTTATACCTGGGCCCTTGCCGACGGCGAATTGCCGAAAGGGCTCCGGTTGGACAAGACCGGAAAAATTCAGGGTATGGCGAGCAAGGAGGGTAACTACGCATTCACCGCCCGCGTAACCGACTCGAAAGGTGCTTCCGCTACCAAGCCACTCGTTTTTGAAGCCGCCCCGTTCAGGTCCAAATGGTTTTCCGACGCCAAATTCGGCATATTTATACAATGGGGAATCTTCACGCCGCCGTCGCTGAAGGGCAAGGACGGCATCGCACAGTTTGAGAAACGAATTACCAAGTTTAATGCGGACGAGTGGGCCCAACAGGTCATAGACCTGGGAGGCAAGGTATTAACGGTTACGATCAACACAGGGGACGGGGTGCGCCTCTGGCCTTCGACGACGCCTAGCAAGCTCGAATTGAAAACAAAACGGAACATTGTGAAGGAGCTGGTAGATGCCTGCCATAAAAAAGGGATCAAGTTTGTGGCCTACTTCGCTCCCGACAAGGGCTGGAACAAGGACATCGTCGATACGGGCCTCGACGGTACCTACGGCACGCTGAACCTGGGATTGATCAAAGAACTTGTGCTGATGGGCGTCGATGGTTTCTGGATCGACATGACCTCTGCCACAGAACTTTACCAGGGCTTCGACTATAACTGGTTTCCATGGGACAAGATGATTCCGATCATGCGGGCCAATAACCCCAAAGTGATATTTGCCAACAATACCGGCCTGTACAATGGCGGCACGGTACTGCAATACCCCAACACCGACGTCATTATTTATGAAGGTGGCACGTCGCCACACGAAACAGCGCTGGAAGTAGCGAAACCGACTACCGTCAAGAAAAAGCTGGCCATTGAGGTCGACAATTTGCTGGACAACACCTGGTCATGGCGGGAAGACCCTAAGCTCAGGTCTCCGAAACCGGTGGATATGATGATCCGGAACATCAAAAAAAACTGGGAGGTGGGCGCCACTTACATTCTTAGCTATCCAGTGCCTGCAAATGGGGACATTTTTCCGGAAATCTACCGGGAAAAACTGAAACAGATCGCCAGTTTTGTCAAGAAGAATCAGGGATGGAGTGAAACGCCCCGTGCCTCTCTGTCCGACACGATTGACTACGATAAAGGACAGAAGTTGGTATTGACTGCGTCAGCGCGTTCAAAAATATACTATACCATTGACGGAAACCGGCCGACTACCACATCCAAGCTCTACAAAACGCCGATTCCGATTAACAAGACTGCTCGCGTCCAGGCTATTTCGGTTGAGCCTGGGAAGCCTGCCAGCAAAGTCTTTGACCAGACATTTACCGTTTTGACGAACTCCAACAGGATGGCGGCCAATGCCCGCTCAGCCGCACCCGCTCCCAACCTGGCGGCCACGGATGTCGCCGGAAAAACCGAACCAAAAGGGTTTTACAGGGGAATGCGTATTACGGTGGGCTCCACGCCTATCCGGCTCACGGATGTCGGCCGGAAATATTTCCAGGGTAACAATGGCCGGCATTCAATCATCATTACACGCTTCACAGACGACCGCCCCATATTGACGGCTTCGTTGAATACGGCTTTGCTCCCTGTGGCGGATGACGGTTATCAATATGCGCCCATTCCCCCGCTCGTGCTGGAAGCCGGGAAATCCTATATTATCAGCATCCGTGAAAATGCCGACGACAAATTTGCGCCTGAGGATTTTAAGAATGTTCCCACTTTCCCGGACTATCGGGTTGTCGAATACAACATTCTGAGCCCGCAGGGTACCAAGCGGCCCATTGTGGACGACAAAATAGGTCAGCTGCTGAGCTTGAAATACGAAAAGATGAGTGTCAGCGGCGCTAAAATTAACCTGGCGCTAGGTAAACAAGCCTATTTACGGGCTAACAATGAAGCCGCTCTCGGCCCGTCAAGCCACATATTTTTTGCAGAAAACGCAGTCGACGGTGACCTATCCACGATGGCGCTGGCGGGAGGCCTATATCCCTGGACGCTACTGGTGGATCTCTCGAAAGTTGAGCCCGGCATTAAACGAGCGAAAATCACTTTTGCGCAAACCAGTTATTCAACAGAATTCAAAGTAATGGCTTCCCCGGACAACAAAACATGGACTACCCTGTTGGAGAAAAAGAATAATTCAGACCGGGTCATCGACCTGAAATTCGATCCTATCGATGCGCGTTTCTTCAAAGTCAGATCATTCAAACCTGAAAAACAAGGCGACGTGGGTGGCGGAATGGGAATTCTCGAATTCGAACTGTACCGGTAATGCAGCGGAACGTCCCGGCGCGAACGCGCATTGTTCGTTACCGGACAATGACTGCGCCTTTCATATTTCACAAATAGTTGATTATCAATTATCTATTTTTTTGGCAGACTATTTGATTCAAAATATTCCAGATTTGTCTGGAAGAACAAAAAGATGCTAAAAAACTATCTCAAAATCGCATTCAGGAACCTGCTCCGAAACAAGGCGTTTTCGGCAATCAATATTCTGGGGTTATCCGTGGGTATGGCAAGCGCCGTACTTATCCTGTTTTGGATGTATAATGAAATCAGCTACGACCGCTTCCACAAGAACAAGGATTACCTCTACGAGGCCTGGAACCGCGGGACGTTCGATGGCAAACTGCAATGCTGGAATTCCACCCCGCAAGTACTCGGCCCTGCCCTGAAAGCGGAATATCCCGAAGTCGCCCGCATTTCACGTAACTATTCGCGGTGGTTTGTGACGCGCGCAGGCGACAAAAAGATTTCGAGCGAAGCCATCGTTACCGATCCGGACTTTCTGAGCATGTTCGACTTCCCGATCTTGCAGGGCGATGTTCAGACGGCCCTCAACTCGGTAGGCTCGATGGTGGTTACACAGAAGATGGCTATCAAAATGTTCGGTACGGAGGATGTACTGGGCAAAGTCATATCGATCGACAAGGACAATTTTACGATCACCGGTGTTATGCGGAACCTCCCGCCCAACACCGCATTCAGGTTTGAATACATTCTTCCGATTGAGTATTTGAAAAAGATCGGCTCGGCCGACGATGGCTGGGTGTTTAACTCCGTACATACCTATGTTCAGCTGAAACCCGGAACAAATCCGGAGGCATTTGCCGGAAAAATCCGGGATATCACGATCCGCCATTCGAACAAAACCGAAGAGCACGAAGTATTCCTCCATCCCATTAGCCAATGGCATTTATATTCCAATTTTGAGAACGGGAAAGTCGTCGGCGGGCGGATCGCCATTGTACGGCTGTTTGGAATTATTGCGGCGTTCATTCTGCTGATCGCCTGCATTAACTTTATGAATCTTAGCACCGCGCGCAGCGAAAAACGCGCCAAGGAAGTGGGAATCCGTAAAACAGCGGGAGCGCCCAAAAGCCTTTTAGTGGGCCAGTTCATCGGTGAATCGATCCTGATCGCGATGATCGCCGGCACCATCGCGCTGCTGGCAGTTTACCTTACCCTGCCCGCATTCAATACGCTGATCGGCAAAGAACTGGAAGTACCGATTTTCAATCCGGCATTCTGGGCTGCCGCATTTGCCTTTATTCTTTTTACAGGCATTGTCGCCGGAAGCTATCCCGCATTCTACCTTTCGTCGTTCAAGCCGATCAGCGTTCTCAAAGGAGCATTTAAAAGGACACATTCGGCATTCAGTCCCCGAAAAGTACTGGTGGTTGTGCAATTCAGCTTTGCCATCGTCCTCATTATTTCCACGCTCATCGTAGTACAGCAGATCCGCCACGCTCAGAACCGCGACGCGGGTTACGACCGTGGACAGGTGGTGTACCATTGGATTACCGGCGATTTGGGTAAACAATATGCACAAATCAAACGCGAGCTGTTGAGCGCCGGCATCGCCACATCGGTTACCAAAACCTCTTCCCCGCTAAGCAGCGTCTCTTCCGATACATGGGGCATTGAATGGCAGGGCAAAAACATGGCTGAAAAAATTGATTTCGATATTTTCACCGAAGACGAAGGGCTCGTTAAAACCGCCGGCCTGCAACTCATCCAGGGCCGCGATATGGACCTTACCAAATTCCCTTCAGACTCTGCGGCTGTCCTGCTCAATGAAACCGCGGCTAAAATCATGGGCTTCAAAGATCCGATCGGGCAAACGATCAAAGACAACGGCCTTCAGTATCGCATCGTTGGTGTGGTAAAGGACTTTGTGATCCGCTCGCCTTATGATCGACCAAGCCCGTTGATTATCGAAGGGGCGCAAAGCTATTTCAATGTTATCCACATGAAACTCAGTGCCGACAAACCTGTCGATGAAGTGATGCCCGCCTTGGAAGCCATTTTCCGCCGCTACAATCCCGAATATCCCTTTGAATACCATTTCGTGGACGAAGATTATGCGCTGAAATTTGAGGATACCCGCCGGGTAGCCAAGCTGACCGGTATTTTCGCCGGCCTGACCATCTTCATATCATGCCTCGGGCTATTTGGGCTGGCTGCCTATATGGCCGAAAACCGTGTGAAAGAAATCGGTGTGCGCAAAGTATTGGGTGCCAGCGTAATGAGCATTGCCGCATTGCTTTCCGGCGAATTCATGGCGCTCGTTATCATCTCTATCGTCATAGCGGTACCGGTTGCATGGTATGTCATGAACCTCTGGCTCAATGATTTCGAGTACCGGATCGGCATTCAATGGTGGATATTCGCTGTATCGGGTTTCCTGGCCATTGCCGTGTCGCTGGCGACCGTCAGCTACCAGGCGATCCGTGCTGCGCTGCTCAACCCGGTGAAAAGCCTTCGGAGCGAATAAGCGCATTCAATCTATTGCACCATTATTCGGAGCTGGTCTTGCCTTTGAGGGCGATGATCAGCTCCTGTTGCGTTTGGATCAACTGGTGAAGTACCTGACTATCTTCATTTGGCAATCCGGCTTTCATAAACTTCACCTTATGCAGGCTCACCAATGTTTCAATATCGGTTTCCAGTACCGCCGCGATCTCCGAAAGCCGGCCCATCGTGATGGAGTCCTGCTCTTCATTTTCCAGCTGCCGGTAACGCTGTTTCGAAATCCCTAGCCTCCCGGCCACGTACTCTTGCGAATAGCCCAACCGGTTACGCACGAGACGTATATTATCACCGATGGGAATTTTATGTTCTTTCATAGGGTGCCACTGACAAATCTTTACACGAATAAAGGCCGTTTGTTACCCATCGTTCCTATTCCCACTTTTCAATCGGCAACCGATTGATTAGCCTGGGTACACTTCTATTTCTACTCCCGTTAACAACTAGTTAAAAGTATCGCCAGACTGGTTCTTAACCACCGGAAAAAGCGGCAGAATGCGGTGTTTTTTCAGGCTATTTGCAATATGTATTTAGTACAAAAACTACACGCATTATGAAGAGATTTTTACTATTGCTTATCGGCTATTTCACCTGCCTCATCGATTCTGCCGCAGTCGTCAGAGCACAACAGATTTACAACCAGCATAATGTTACGCAAGATGTTTTTATGAGCTCCTATTTCGATTTGCGGCCACTACGCGTCATGGAGTACTCGACCGATCAGGCTGGAACAATAATCGAACGACGTTTGGAAGTGTTGCCTGAAAATGACCTGCCGTCAATGCAGGTCAGGGTGCTTACCGATAATTTTGAGGAAGTACCTTTTATTAATAAACCGCCGTTTAATGGCTATTTCGACGATGGTGTTCCAGACTTTTCACTTTCTGCAAGCGCTGCCCCACTGCTGTTAGGAACCGAGGTATCGTTGAAAATCCTTAAAGACAAATTCGGCTGGATAGGTATCGATAACCAGGCCGTCAACGGCAAACCGATTATTTGGAATGTTATAAATCCAGGTAAGCCTTCATTTGTAGCCTCTACGGCTTATAATCCAGTCATCAAGGAATTCCTTTTTCGCAGTGACGGCAACGAGCCGGAAAAAATCAATCACATTGATGTGGTAGGCCATGAACTTATACATGCAATTATAGATAAGAAGGTTGGCAACGTCAATTTGCAAACCGTAAGTCGTTGCGCCGAGAGAAGAGTACTTGAAGAAGCTCTTGGCGACATCGTCGGTCTTTACATTCTCAACGAATACGAACAAAATTCACCCGCATTCTATACATGGACACACGGAAAGGGTGTTGGTTACCCGGGAAGGTCCTTCGACAATCCCAATTCAATTGGGCAACCAGATACTTATTTTGGAAATTATTATGAGAATGTATGCCCATTGGCTGGCGATTTCCCTGAGCATAAGAACGCTACCGTAATTAATCATTGGTATTACCTGCTGGCCGTAGGTACTACCGGTACTGAGACCAATGACCTCGGCTATTCTTACCACCTCAATGGAATCGGAATCGAAAAGGCCATCCAGATCGTATGGAAATGCCTCGACTTTCTCACAGACAAGACCAACTTTAAAGAACTTAAACAAATAAGCCTTACCGTTGCCGAACAACTCTACGGCCTGCACTCCACAGAGTATCTCGCAGTAATGGACGCTTGGTGCGCCGTGGGTATCTGCGAAAACAACCTTGGCCCATTCTATATGTCCCCTACACACGGAGCTACCGGTGTGGAGCCCTGGCCGGGGGTTAATGTCAATGTAACCTGGGAGGGTTTGCCGGTGGATGAATGGGAAGTACAAATGGCAACCAATGCCGCTTTCACCGAAAATGTACAGAATGTCCTGATCAAAAACTTTTCAGTTGTAATCAAACCGGGAGGAGGAACTGCCTATTCCGGTTTTGCAACCGGTTATTATCATCCCGGCGAGCGGGTATACGCACGAGCGCGCATCACGAAAGCGGGCGTGAACTTTTGTAAAGGATATAATCCGCTTTGCGTACTATTCCAGCAATATGGTCCGGCGCATGCCTTTACGCTGGACGACAAAAAAGCCGAATTCTGGCACATCGTGCCAAGCGACCACTGGACGGTCAATCCCTGGAATGATCCCGAAATTGAGTGGAAGAGGGTAACCAACGCCAATCAATATACTTACGAGGTAGCAGAAGATGAAGCATTTACAAAAATTGCGTATTCCGGAAACACTCCTTTTACAGGAAATTTTTATGAGACCGGCATCATTAATGCCTTGTTGGATCCAGGCAAAACTTACTATACCCGTATAAGGGCCGAAAGATTCAATTCTCCGAATATAACGAACAACTTCGGCACCTGGTCGGCGACCGAGTCCATTAACGTGTCTGTGCCGGTAACTACGATAATGCCCGCTGTAAAACAAAAACCCGGCGATCCACCCAAAATCGTCAGCAGCCTTGGCTTCTGGGTCAACTGGTATGCTTATGCTGGCGCGAGCCATTATGTCATCCAGGCTGCGAGTGATCCCGCATTTGCAAATGTTCTCAGGTCCCAGACTGTTGCAGGCAATTTGACTTCTATTCAGTTCGCATTGCCCGCCGCACCCGATCAAACCCATTTTTACCTGCGTGTTTTGCCTCAATTAGGCAGCGTATTCGGGATTTGTGATAATGTCTTACATGTTAAAACTGATAAAAATGTGGCCTTGCTTGCCATGAAAGGCCCGTTAAACGGTACCAATTTCGCATTCAAAAAGCCTTTTGCCGTATTTGAATGGAAGGGGGGCTCAATCGTCATGGATCTGGTCGACCACTTCGAGGTGTGGTTTACGGAAAAAACTTCCGGCCTGGCTTCCATTGTTACTACAAACGGAAAGGTCTTCAGCGCTACCTTCCAGGACCCTTTGAAATTCGACGACAAGCAAGGATTCAAAGTACAGGTATTGGCTGTTGGTCCTCATGGGGCAAAGTCAGGCTTATCCGCCCCTTTCGACTACAATATCTGCCCGGATCATCCGGAAATCATTTTTCCCGCTGATCTGATTGGCAAAGTTGACCCATTCCAGAACTTCAATATCCAATGGCACGATAGCTTCTGGTTCGATCCGGGAAGCCAATACCTGGTTACGATTAAAGATGCTATGACAGGTGTGCCTGTCCCTGGTTTTATTGACAAACCTACAACAACCACCTCCATGCTCGTGCCCGCAGGTACGCTGGCCAATGGCAAAAACTTTGCGGTCGCGGTTAAAAACTCATCGTCCTGCCCGGATATACTTTTGACCGAAAATGTTTTCCTGGCAACGGGTAACGGCGGTTCCAACCAACCTCAGCCCCCCAAGCTCGTTAATTTCAAAATCGAAATCAAAGGATTCCGCAATGACCCCGACGGTACCGTATTCCCGCCCGCGTGGGGTACTTCCAATTTCAGGTTCGGCCTCAGGTTGATAGACCCTGATGGCAACGACCTTGAATTGCTGGATCCCGGTAAAAACCTGGTGACCCAACTGGACATCGATTCGGAAAATTCAGGCGTAATTATCCAGGCACAAAACAGGCCCGAAGGTAAGTACAAACTCAAATTGGAGATAACCCACATTTTCGACCCATTCTCCTATTATCCTTTTGATCAACCCCGTTTTTCTGTCTTGCTTAACGACGAACCCATCGTCACTGACCACGTCATTACCATCGATCTCGTCGATCCCGACTCGCCTTTCAATGAATTTAAACCGGGGTTTAAGTATCCCGATATTGAATTGAGTATCAAATAGTGACCACCATTCACACAACACTATACATCCATGAAGAATCTTCAATGTACCTTAATAGGGTTTCTGGCCTTTTTGCTCCTGCATAAATCATTTTCTCAAACAATTTATAATTACAAAAATGTCGACCGGACAGCCATGAGCTTCTTTGATGGCCCACAGACTTTCAGAGCCATGGAATACACGTTAGACCCAGACCCCAAAAGCGACAAAATTTACAGGCTTCAAACGCTTCCGGAGAACGGATTCCCCGAAATAGAACTACAAGGTATTGACGGCGGACAAAGTGTCTACTTCGAAGACAAAACGCCCTACGACAACCAATATACGGACGACCAAACGCAGTACCTAAGCGCCGAAGCCGTCCAGACTTTTTATTGTTTCCAGCGTGTAATGGCGGCTTTCCACCAAAGATTTGGCTGGAAAGGGATTGATGGCATAGGGGTCGCCCCGGTTAAAATTTACCTTAAAAATTCGGAAGACTATCCACTTGAGCCACCCACATATGCCGAGTTTCACTCGTGGATTGATGGCGAGTATTTTGATTTTGTGCGAAACTTATCCGATAATACTAGTCTATACAATTCGGTAGATGCAGTTGCTCATGAATACGCGCATGCGATATTTGCTCACAAGACTTCAATCATAAATTACGACAAGTATTTGTGTAATGAGTATAGGACATTAAACGAAGGCATTGCCGATATCTTTGGAATTTATATTAAAAACAAAATCGTCCAATCGTCTCCTCAAAACTACGATTGGGTACTTGGAAGTCAAATACTCAATACACCAAGGGATCTTCACAATCCGAAAAGCTATTCTTTTGCCGATACCTATAACGGAGAATACTACATAAATGAATGTTCGGAATATTATGAACCTCATCCAGGAGCAGGTGTAGCTGGAAAGTGGTTCTATTTGCTTTCCGAAGGGTTTCCGGGAAGTGCGTATAATGATCTCGGTTACGGGTATTCAGACCTGACCGGCATTGGTGTCGAAAAAGCGATTCAGATCGTTTGGGATGCGATTCCTTCCATCAAAGTCTACTCGGATTATCCGGCATTCAAAGCATTTACATTACAAGCCGCCGAAAAACTCTACGGCCTGCATTCCACCGAATACCTGGCCGTTCAGAATGCGTGGTGCGCAGTCGGGGTTTGTGACAACAATCCGGTCGGCTTCTCGATGTACCCGGCCAATTCGGCTGGCAATGTCAATCCATGGCCGGCCGCAAAAATCAACCTGACCTGGACAAAAAACGGCGTTAAAAAATGGCGGGTACAGACATCAACCAGCTACGACTTTTCGGAGAATGTCCAGGAGACTGAAACAGATAACTTTACGATGATCGTCGATCCGAACGGATTGTTAGTTTACAGTGCTGATATCGACGCCTTTTATCACCCCGGCGAAAAGGTTTACGCACGGGCCAAGATCGTTGAAGCCGACCCTAATTTTTGCAAAGGGCTTAACCCGCTCTGTGCATTCTACCAGCAATTTGGTCCCGCACATGCATTTACGCTGGCTGATCAAAAAATTAAATTTTGGCCTGACAACAGTCTTTCACAGGTGGTTAATCCCTGGAATAAACCACAACTCAATTGGCTATCTATTAGTGATTCAGACCGTTACAGGATTCAGGTCGCCACCGACAATGACTTTAATAATCTGATCTACGATGAAGTCGTCCCTCATACAGGTAATTTCACAGACTCGGAAGAGATCAATACCATACTTGAAATGGGGCAGAATTACTACGCCCGTGTCAGAGCGGAACGGTTTGATTTTATCAAAATCAATAAAAATTATGGGATTTGGTCCGATGTAGTCCAACTATACACCGCTACACCGCAAACTTCGGTATTGCAGGCACTAAATCAAAAGGCCAACGACCCGCCCCATACCGTAAGCAGCCTAGGATTCGTCATTGGCTGGTATTTCTATCCAGGCGCAACCACCTACGTCGTGCAGGTCGCCACCGACGATGCATTTCTGAACGTTATCCGGTCACAAACCGTGGCAGGCAATTTGAACGGAATCAATTTTTCACTCCCTCCTGTCGCCAACCTTACAAACCTGTTTGTTCGCGTACTTCCGCAGAGAGGAAATGCATTCGGCCTCTGTAATAATATCTGGCGGATCAGAACGGATGAAAATGCCGGTGTTCCTGCGATGAAGGCCCCCTTAAATGGTACGGCTTTCCCGTTTAAATCATTTTTAGAGGTTTTCGAATGGACGAGCAGCACAGTTAACGTGAATTCGATTGACCATTTCGAAATGCATTTCACGGAAAAGACCTCGGGACTCACCGCCATTTATACTACCCTAGGAAAGGCCCAAACAGTGAAGGACCCGCTTTCGTTCGATGATAAGCAAGGATTTAAGGTTGCAGTCCTGGCAGTCAATGCACTCGGGGCTAAATCCGCACTTTCATCTCCATTTGAATACAAAATTTGCCCGGACCAGCCAGAAGTACTTTTTCCGGCTGACCTGATAGGGGTAGTAAATCCTTTCCAGAACTTCGATGTAAAGTGGAAAGACAGCTTTTGGTTTGATCCCGGGAGCACGTATCTGGTCACGATCAAAGATGCTATCACCGATGTTCCGGTGGCTGGATTCAATAACAAGCCCACGACAACAACCTCTATGCTGGTGCCGGCCGGCACCCTTGCCAACGGCAAGAAATATGCCGTATCTGTAAAAAATGCCTCCACTTGTGCAGGAATCGTTCTGCCGGCAAATGTCTTTTTGGCAAATGGCGTTGGTGGCATAAATCAACCACAGCAGCCTAAACTTGTCGACTTCAAAATCGAACTTACGGCATTTCGAAACGATCTGGACGGCCTCGCCTGGGAAACCTCGGACTATGTACTCGGCATTGAACTGATCGATCCGGACGGCAATATACTGGCCCTGCTGGATCCCGGTATGATGCCGGTCACACAGCTGCTCGTCGACTCCGAAAACTCAGGGGCAATCATGGAAGCCAAACAGAAGCCTGAGGGGAAGTACAAACTCCGGCTCAAAATGCTCAGCATCGTGAACCCGCTGCTCTATTATCCATTTGACCAGCCGCGCTTTTCAGTATTCCTCAATGGCGAACCCATCGTAAATCCGCATGTAATCACCGTGGATTTGTAAACCCCAATTCGCCTTTCAATGAATGGGTAGACGGCTTTCAGTTTGCGGATATCATTCTGAATGTGAAATAGAATTAGCAACACAACACTATCAATTATGAAAAAAACACTACTTACGCTTCTTGGGCTTTTTGTCTTGACGCTCTCGCCCGCGACGTTTTCACAGACTTTGCATAACGCCAAAAATGTTGATCGTACGGCTATGAGTTACTACTACGGGTTAAAAACGTTCCGAGCGCTTGAATATACAGTCAGTCCTGATTCACTGAGCGAGAAAATCTACCGCCTGCAAACATTACCCGAAAATGGCTTCCCTGCCGTCCAAATCTATGGAACAGACAACGGTTCCACTGTTTTTTTCGAAGATAAAACCCCGTACGACAATACGTTTACCGATAACGCAACCCCCTATCTAAGTACCGAGGCGGTTCAATTATTTTTTGGATTCCAGACTGCGATGAAAATACTCGACCAACGGTTTGGATGGAAAGGTATGGATGGCACGGATGCAAACCCGATCAAAATATCCATTGAGAATTCCGACGGCACTTCGAATGATTACAGCTATGCTCGCTTTTCGGGCGATATCAATACCCCCTTCTTCAGTTTCGGCAAAAGCTTCATCCAAAATACGCCGCTCCCGACGTCGATCGATATTGTGTCGCACGAACTTGGCCATGCGATTATGAAATACCGGAGCAACATTGCCTATTTAAATAGCATATGCTCGGAATACCGGTCGATAGACGAAGGTCTGGCTGATGTATTCGGAATATATGTCAAGAATAAATTTCTGCAGTCAACTCCTCAAAATTATAACTGGTTAGTGGCAGAAGAGATTCTATCACAACCAAAAGATATGTCAAACCCTAAATCGTATGGCAGAGCGGATACGTACAAAGGAGAGCATTTTGATAATGGTTGTTCCGATAACTATGATTACGATGCGGGCGCTGGTGTCGTTGCCAGATGGTTCTACCTACTTTCATCCGGGCTTGCAGGCACTGCTACGAATGACCTTGGGTACCAATACAGCAACCTGACAGGTATCGGAACCGAAAAAGCTATTCAGATTGTCTGGGATGCAATACCTAAACTAAAAGCTTATTCCGACTATCCGGCATTTAAGGCCTTTACACTTGATGCGACAAAGCAATTATATGGGGCAAGTTCAATGGAATATCAGGCAGTAGAAAAAGCCTGGTGCGCGGTAGGCGTGTGCGACAACAACCTCCCGTTCTTTTCGATCTATCCGGCCAATGCATTCTCAAACATCGAACCGTGGCCTTTAGTTAAAGTTAATTTTTCATGGGACAACGATCCCCGTGTGAAAGAGGTAGAAGTACAAATGGCATCCGATTACGCCTTTACCAACCCGCAGGTATACAAGGTAAGTAGCTTCGAAACCTTTTTTAAATCAGGCGGGGGCGTATTTTACAAAGGTAGTGCCAGTGGATACTTTCGTCCCGACGAGACCGTATATGTGAGGGCAAAAATAACGCAAGCTGACGCCAATTTTTGCAAAGGCCTGAATCCACTTTGCAAGTTATATCAACAATTTAGTCCCACACATGCCTTTAGACTAAATAATAAGAAGGTCGAGTTCTGGCCCGCAGACATCTCCACTACCCTTAAACCCTGGTACGCCGAACTAACCTGGAAATCAGTGAAAGATGCTGAACTTTATCTGATGCAGGTTGCCAGCGACGCCTCCTTTAATTCCATAATCTATGAAGGATTTGCACCACACACCGGAAATTTCACTGAAACCGGACTGATCAATGCTACGCTTGTCATCGGACAAACCTATTACGCACGCGTCGCAGCGAAGAGATTAGATAAGCCAAAGCTCCAGGGAAATTATGGAAGCTGGTCCAAACCACTAATAGTTAAGACATCTACTCCCTCTACGTCGGTCATACAGGCCAAAACACAAAAACTGAACGATCCTCCGACTCTCGTTGGGAGCCTGGGGCGGTTAATCAGTTGGGATCCGGTACCGGGAGCAACCGGTTTTGTAGTAGAAGTCGCGAAGGACAATGCTTTCGCCAACATCGTTTCGTCCACTACGCTATCCGGAAATTCAGCCAGTACGATTGTACTTTTTCCGCCATTGCCCAATCTGACCAATTTGTTCGTCCGGGTGCTCCCCAAAAACAACCTCGTCTTTGGCATTTGCAGTAATATATGGCGTATTAAAATAGACGAAACAGCTGCGCTGCCAGTAATGAAAGGTCCGGCCAACGGAACGACCTTCCCATTTAAAGACTTCGCAGGAAAAGTTTTCGAATGGAATAAAGGAACAGTTAACCTGAATACGGTCGATCACTTCGAGCTTCACCTCACGAAAAACTCCGGCCCTACTTCGATTTTCTCCACCCAGGCGAAGGACTTCAATTTTTTTGTTCAAGACCCCCTGATGTTCGACGGCACCGGCTTGCAGGCAAGCGTATTGGCTGTCAATTCACTGGGCGCTAAAACGGGATTATCACTCCCTTTCAATTATCCAATATGTCCTGATCATCCCGCCGTATTTTTCCCGGGTGATTTGGGAAAGGTCGATCCGACCAAGGATTTTAAGGTCGAATGGTTTCCAAGCCAGTCGTTTGCACCGGGTAGCCAGTTTTTGGTGACCATCAAGGAGAGTGGTATAAACGCGGTGCCGGGATTCACCGACAAACCGACGACGGCTAATTTTATGCTTGTCCCCGCGGGTACGCTTGCAAATGGCAAAAACTATACGGTGACTGTTCGGAACTCCTCCTCCTGTCCCGCGTTACCCTTGCCTTCAACTTTCTTCTCTGCTGTCGGCTCCGGCGGTTCTAACCAGCCTCAGCCTCCCAAACTTGTCGATTTCAGCATTGAACTAAAAGCATTCCGAAACGATCTGGACGGCCTCGCCTGGGAAACATCTGATTATATACTCAGTTTCGAGCTTATAGATGGGGGAGGCAACGTACTGGCCCTGCTAGACCCCAATATGATGCCGGTCACCCAATTACTTGTCGACTCCGAAAACTCAGGAGTGATTATGCAAGCCAAACAAAAGCCGGAAGGAAAATACAAACTCAAGCTTAAAATGTTCAATATTGTCAATCCACTCGATTATTATCCTTTCGATCAGCCTCGCTTTTCCGTTTTGCTTAACGGGCAACCCGTTGTCAGCAATCATGTGATTACGGCGGATTTCGTCAACCCCAATTCTCCTTTCAATGAGTGGAAAGTCGGGTTCCAGTGGGAAATAATTCTGGATATAAAATAAGTTTCAAATTTTAAATAAAACACGCTATGAAGATTCTTCAATTAATGCTCACTACCGGTATCCTTTCGACATTTGCATTGTCGGCCCATGCGCAGCAACTCCGGTATAATACCAAAGGATTGACGATAAACCGCAACGGGGATTTTCTCACGGCCATCGACGCTTCCGGCAAGCATGTGGCGAATGTAGACCTTACAAAGCCCGCATTCAAAGGGAAAGTTATTGCGTTTGTCTATTCCAGTAAGAAAAGAGAAGTAAGCAATGAAATCACGGAGCCCGTCACCAGTCTGACGATTTTTCCAAACCCGGCATCCAAACAAGTCCAGCTGGATTTGAAAGGAGCGTGGAAATATCCGGTTGATGTGCAGATATTCGACCGCATCGGAAATATTGTACAGCGCGATCGCCTTGAGTCGTCTGAACACACATTAGACATTCCTATGCTCAGGCAGGGCATTTACATGCTGAAAGCCGAGTCGGGCGATACTAAGGTAATCGAAAAGCTGTTAGTAGAATAAGTATTAAAAAACGGAATGCATTAAAGCAGGAACCAGCCGAATCCGGTTTCTGCTTTAAGCCTTTATCGGCAGTTTAGTCAGTGAATTTAAAGCGCAAATGGCTATATTTAGCCCGGTACCAATGCTTTCTAAACGCCATGAAATACACCGCCTCCATTGACAAAACTACTAAAATCACCACCATCGGTATTACGATCCTGTTTATAGGCATCGTCATTTTTGAGTTTGCAACCTTTTCTTCTGACGCGAAAATCGGTGCATTTGTGTCCACGGCAATCCTCGTCGCCGTCTACGCGGCCGCATATGTTTACCGCCCGGTCGGCTACACATTAACCGACGATACGCTGATTGTTCACCGCCCCATCAGCGACGTCACCTACGCACGCCAGACTCTCGACTCTGTCCGGATAGTTACGAAGGAGCAACTTAAATTCACCATCCGGACATTCGGCGTTGGCGCCTTTTGGGGTTATTTTGGCAAGTTTTACAATTCGCATTTTGGCAAAATGACCTGGTATATCACCCGTCGCGATCAAATGGTGCTTATCAAAACGGACAAAGAAATCATACTGCTCTCACCAGACCGAATCGAACCTTTTATGAAGGATTTGGAAAGCACCACCCAGGTACTCAGCTGAATGCCGAATTAAACTACCGCATTACTTGCCCGCCAGATTTTTCGAGAAGAACGGCAACATTTTTGTCTCGATCCTTTCGCCTATCTTGTTGATATGGTCGCCCTGATATTCCTCGTACGAATGCTCGATCTTATAATTATCGAGCACCTGGTGCAGAATTTTGATATTGGAAGCAATCGGCTGATCGCGATCGCCGGCGTCGAAACCGATTCCCCTCATTTGTTTTAAATTGGTGATATACTGATCGATGCTGGTCAGCGGCATGTTGGCATTCCACTTGATTTCCGTGGCAGGATTCAACTTTCCATTTTCAACGATCGCGTCGGTGTAGAATGGCGGGCGCAAAGGGTTAGGCGACCATGCCGAGGCATAAGCCAGGGCGGCTTTCGTCATAAAGTCAGCTTTTGCAATATCCTCGGGTGTTTTCACTGCTTCTATTTTGGCCAATGCTTCGGTAGAACGTGCGTTGCCCGGTGCCAGACAGCAAGGGCTCAGCAAATAGATGCTCGAAAATATTTCGGGGTGCCGCTCGCCGATGCGCATCGTGCCGTAGCCACCCATCGAATGTCCGGCCAGGCCGCGGCTTGCAGCTTTGGCAATCGTCCGATAATGCTGATCGATGTAGGCAACTAGCTGTTTGGAAACAAAATCTTCCCAGTTTCCCGTCGTAATGGAATTGGAATAATAGCTGCCGCCCGTGCGCGTCAATGCGTTGGGCGTGACGATGATCATCTCCTGCACCTGACCAGCGCCAAATACCTTATCCACAATCACCGGCAGATTAATCCAATGCTTTACAAATCCATACCACTGCGCGTCGGTATCTGTGAACCCGTGTAGCAAATACACCACGGGGTACCGGCGTTTCGACTCCTTTTTGTAGCTCGGTGGCAGGTAGATCGAAACATCAGGGTCGGTGGGATTACCTTCCAGATTCCCTTCCAGCGATTTGCCATGTACTTTAATCCGTTCTACCGATCCTTTGAGCGGCGATTGCCCGAATGCAAAAACGGGTGTGAGCAGGATTACAAGCAAAAAGGCGGTCAATCTTTTTCTTTTCATTACGGTCAGATTTGAATACGCCGTAAATTAAGAAAGATTAACCGCCTGTTAAAGCACGTTGAGCGCGGATCAGTAATTAAACCGTTGTCCGTCCGACAATGTCGAAACGTGCCGCATTTTGCCGTGGCGGAAATCACTGTAAAGGTCCTTGATTTCCTCTTGATGGTCGGCGATGAAAGGGCCGTGCGAAACGATACTGTCGTTCTGCGGCTCACCCGCGTACAATACCACGCGTGCGCCTTCCGTGCCCGCCACAACGACCAATTCACTTGACTCACCGGCTACTCCCCGACTCAGCCAGCCGATCTGGTTAATGTTCAAAACCTTCCTGTCATCACCTACGGCCACATCTCCTTCGATAACATATAAAAAAGCATTGTAAGAAGCCGGTAACGATTCGGCGAGGCTGGCACCAGGTTGCAACCGGATGTCGGCCACAATGAGCGGCACGTAATTCTTCACGGGCGAATGCAGGCCGGCAAAAGAACCGCTGTACAAAACCGTTTTTACGCCATTCTTTTCGGCCGCTGGCGCATTGGCAAATGCCAGGTCCTGCACACGCGGTGTTGCCCAGCGGTCAGCTCTCGGCAGGTTCAGCCACATTTGCAGCAAACGCATCCGCGATCTGCCTTCGATCGTCTCAGTATGTACAATGCCGCTGCCGGCGGTCATCATCTGAAAGTCACCCTGTTTCATTATGTGTGTTTCGTCGCCGATTTCGCCTTCCAGCAACAGCGAAACGGTTTCAAAACCGGCATGCGGATGTGGCCCTCCAACGGGCTCATCGTCCTTTTTATCCAAAAAATCATCCATCAGCACAATGAACGGATCGCTGTGCTCGAATTCATGATAAACCACCGCACGCGCCGTGTGGTCGGGACCGAGAAATCCGGGCTGGGCAGGCGGCGTTTTGATACTGATTATATTTCTGACAATACCTTGATTTTCCATGATCTGCTTCCTTTTTTGAATTGATCAAGCCATTTGCAGGCCTCATTTAGCTAACAAAAAACGACGCTTCATCCATCCATCTAACCCGCTATACATTTGGTTAGCGCGGCTATTGTCCGCCCGATTTCTGATACTCCAAAGACCAATAAATGACAAAAAATTGTCAACAGCTGCGAAAATCCGGCCAAGAACCAAATTCTTTCTGTCAACTTTTTGTTAAAAAGGGTGACAGGGGTGCGAGCGAAACTACGCAGCCCAAGCCATGTACCCATTAAAAATCCCATTTTACACTTCACAATGCAATTTTATTCAGAACGTTTACGCTACGAAAAATTCACTCCCGACCATTTCGAAGACTACTTCCGGCTCGTATCGCAACAGGATGTAATGCTCTACATCAGCGGTGCCGGGCTCGACATGGAAGGCGCTCGCAAAAGATTTGAAAGATCACTCCATGCCGACGGCCAGCAAAGCGAAATGGGCTTTGTGGCTGTTTATGAGCAGGTTACCGGTTTGTATATAGGCCTGGGCAAAATCGTACCTTTTGAGGATGGTCTCACAGAGATCGGTTACGCGCTCCTACCCGAGTTCTGGGGCAAAGGCTACGCGTCCGAAATCACGAGCCGGCTCATTGCTTACGCCCGCGAATGCGGCAGCGTCGAATCACTCGTTGCCCTGGTAATACCCGAAAACCGGGCTTCCGTTAATGTACTTACCAAACACCAATTCCGCTTTTTCCGCGAAGTACCCGACGGCGATGTGATGCGGCATGATTACATTCTGGATTTGTAGTAAGGCGCATTGGTTCCACACAAAACCATTCTCCCGACTGGTAAGTAAGAGGTAGGCATGCGATATTTAAACATTGCCGATTGAAAAGTCATGCGCTTTTTGACTTGTGCAGCCCCATATTTCTCTCGAATATGCGGCCACCTTTAATAAACGCAATGACTCTAATCATGAAAAAGCTTGCAAGAGATGCCCTGTTATGGTGCGGATACGACGAAAGTCCCCGGATGCGGATTGCGTGCATAAAGGCACCTAAGACAGGGCTTTTATCAACACCTTTAAACGCAATAAATTATGAATGCACTATCAACTACTACCGGCTGCGAAGACCCGGTTTGCATGGCCTACGGCCGTGAAGTGAAAGCGTTGTTGAATGCCAGGGATCCGGTATCTTGGACAGAGGACCTTTGGACGATTTACACTGGTTTTATGCCGGGCCGCGCAGGCTCGCACAGAAGGAGCTCGGCTATGACCCGCGCATTGCCGACACCTTTTGTTCATTCAAGGAGTTGCTGTTTTTCTTTGAAAGGGTTAAAGAAATTGTACGGACGAACGACCCGGAGAGGCCAATGCCTCTCCTTTTTTATTCCAATTGGCATAATTGTTTCCGCATCTCAAACCGGGCGTTAACCATGGAATAGTTACAGAAAAAGACACCAATGATCGGACAGCAATACACTACACCACAAACGATCGTCGTAGCCGGTGCGACGGGCCATCTCGGAACGCTGATCATTCAGGAACTCCTCGCGAGGCATGCGCATGTGAAGGCGCTCGTGCGAAGAGATACGCCCCTGGCCAAAACAGCACCATTGGAAAAAGCGGGAGCCGTTGTGATTCCGGTCGATTATCAGAACACGATAATGCTCACCGAAGCGCTTCGGAACGTACAATGCGTCGTTTCGGCATTGTCGGGTCTGAGGGATGTGATCGTCGAAGCACAAACCGACTTGCTCAAAGCCGCTTTGAATGCGGGCGTACCGCGCTTCATTCCTTCCGATTATTGCATTGATTATACACAACTGCCAAACGGCTCCAACCGTAACCTCGACCTCCGCCGCACATTCGCGTCGGTCATCGACAACACGCCGATCCACACTACTTCCGTCCTCAACGGTATGTTTACGGACTTGCTCAAAGATCAGGCGCCGCTGATCCTTCCCAAACTGAACCGCGTGATCTACTGGGGTGAAGCCGACCAGCCAATGGATTTTACGACCATGGCCAACACCGCCGCATTTGCCGCTGCTGCCGCGCTGGACTCACAGGCACCGCGCTTCCTCCGCATTGCCGGCGAGGTAGCCACCATCCGGGACTTGCAACGGGCTGCCAGCCAGGCACATGAGAAGGAATTTCAATTATGGAGGATCGGCGGATTGGGCTTTCTGGCGACCATGATCCGCGTCATGCGCACCATTGCGCCCGCAAGGGACGAAGTATTCCCACCCTGGCAGGGCATGCAGTATCTGCACGATATGCTCAGCGGCTTGCCCAAATTGGAACCGCTGGATAATGCGCGTTATCCGGAAATTAAATGGACAAAGATTCGGGAAGCATTGGTCGATTAGTGTCCTTCCAAAAACTCCTTTACGAGCGCCGCGGTAATTTCCGGCTGCTTGCTACCGACCTTCACAGTACAAATCTCGCCCAGCAATGCGCCATGCACGCCGGGGAGGATCACAAGCTCCGCCTTCGGTATCAGCTTCGAGATTTCAACAATATGCTCGGCCTTGATCACATCCTTGTCGCCGGTCATGATCAATGCGGGCGCTTGTATGCGTGTGAGGTCGCTTTGAGGCCAGTCGGCGAAAGTTCGGCGGCGTTCGCGGTCTTTGTAGAACATCGTTTGGAGCCCTTTCGGATCGGGATTTACCTTGAGATAATACTCTTTCAAAGGCGCGGGCATATTATCCAGCGAAGCATTATCCATCATTTCAAAAAAGCCGTCGATCATCCCGGCGCGGGTGTAGTTGGAAGCCACGACGATGATCTTGTTGATCAGTTCCGGATGACGACCTGCCAGCTGCATAGTCGTGCAGCCGCCATCGCTGAAACCAAGTACGTTGGCTTTCCCTACTTTCAGATAGCGGAGCAATGCGGCGACATCATCCGCATCCTGCTGAAACGACTCAGGCGCGTCGCGGTCGCTCGTACGCCCGTGCGCCTGTAACTCAACAGCGATAATCTTGCTGAATGCGGCGAGTTTGGGCAGGATATTGCCGAACGTCGTTTCGATCGTCGAGCCACCGCCGTGAATGAGCACCAGCGGAATATCGCCATCCCCATAAACTTCATAATACATTTTCAGCCCGTTCACGGGCGCATAACCGGTTGTTTTGGATTGTTCCATAGGAGTTTGCTGTGCTTGAACGGATAAATGCAGCATCGCACCGAGCAATGCAACGACCAGCGTTTTCATGACTGAGTTGTAGCTTTCCTGCCTTCCAGATACACCGACAGCTTGTCGACATTCTGTTTCAAACCTTCGGCCGCATTGTTCGATTTCACGATACGGATCATCTGCTCTGCCGATTCGAAAAGCATATGCCAGCGCAAAAACGTTTCCTCACCCTGTGCCTCAAACTCAACCGTGGTCACGAAGCTGGGCGCAAAATGCTGGTATACAATCTTTTTTAAGGGAACAACTTCCTTGAATATACTCCTGTTCTGATAATCTTTTCCGTCGGGCCCGTGCATGACGAGCTCCCACACGCCACCCGGCACGAGGTCCATCGTCGTGATCGTGTTGGTAAAGCCGTTTGGCCCCCACCATTTGGCAATGTGCTCCGGCTGGGTCCATACCTCCCACACGAGCTCCACCGGCGCGTTCAGTTTGCGGGTAATGATCAGTTCACGGTCGTGCGTGCTGCTTTTTTCATTTTCCATATCGCTCTTTTTTTAGTTGTTCCAAATAGCTTTCCAATGAATCCAATTTGCTCTCCCAATGCTTCTTGTACTGCTCCACCCACACCGACACCTCACTAAGGCTATCGAGCCGGGCTTCGCAAATGTGGTCCCTACCCTCTTTCCGGATAAAAATCAACCCGCAATCGCTCAGGATTTTAACGTGCAGTGAAATCGCCTGCCGGGTCACATCAAACTGCTCGGCAATGGTATTCACATTCTGGGGCTGCTCGGCCAACATGCCGATGATCGCCCGGCGCGTGGGGTCGGCAATGGCCTGATATACATCTCTTCGTGCTCTCATAAATAGGCAAGTATTTGCTTGCAAATATATATGCAAGTATTTACTTGCGCAATATTTATTTGTTAATTTTGAAGTGTCAAAAAAAGGGCTTCAATTTGTCGCGACCGCCCCCTGTGAATGTCCGTTTTAGGGCGCATGCATGACGGTGCAAGGCTATACTTTTGCATCCGTCAACAATCTAAAATCAAGTCCAATCACCTTTAAATCTTTTAGCTATGCCCAAAATCAATCCTTACCTCAACTTCGACGGAACCGCGGAAGAGGCTTTCAATTTCTACAAATCCGTTTTCGGTGGCGAATTCCGCGGTGTTCACAGAATGGACGGCGCCCCGGGAACTGAAAATCTGCCAGAAAATGAAAGAAATCGTATTATGCACATTGCATTACCAGTGGGCGATGAGTTGCTGATGGCTTCCGATATTATGCCTTCCATGGGCCAGACGCTCAAAGTCGGCAACAATAATTACGTTTCGATCTTTCCTGACAGTCGCGAACAAGCCGATGAGTTTTTCAATGGCCTGTCGGCGGGTGGTACCATCGAAATGCCGATGGAAGACCAATTCTGGGGCGACTATTTCGGCGCTTTCCAGGATAAGTTCGGCGTAAACTGGATGATCAACTTCCCTGCGCAGCAAGGCGCATAATGTACAGTTGTAATGACGAAAGGCCGGTTCCCGAAGATGCGAACCGGCCTTTTTCTGTTGAAATACCCTGCATTACTTTCCTGCACTGTCCCTTTTGGCATAATACCGCTGCACAAAAGCGACCCAGTCCATCTCGCCCGCGGGAATGCGCACGTGCGGTGCGAAGCCCAAATTATCGATGCGAAACTCTCGCACCCAGCCATTGCGGCCCCAGGGAACGGCGAGGTTGAATGTCCCGTCGCAGAGATCGAAATTCTGGTCTGATCCGTAATCCATGACGCCATGCGAATTGGTCCCAAAAAGCGTTACTTTTTTGCTTTGTTTACCCTCATAAATAAAGAACTCCGTTGCGCTGCCGCAGCCTTTGTCAATCAGGAAGGCAATATGCTGCGGGTATGCCTTTGGATCAATGTCGTAGGTGCGTCGTAAGTCCGCGCCAGCGCTCACGAGCTTGCCGGGGTTTTCTTTAATTGCTTTCAAGAGCCGCTGTCCTCTCACATAATAGGGATCCGCCGTATCCTTTTGTGATTTGAAATACTTTTCCATGGACCGGATGTACTCTTCGCTCGACCGGTAATCCCAGGATGGATATACGATCGGGTTCGTATAAATCAGTTTAGCCATTTCGTCGGACGTGCTGGTATTACCGCCGCCATTGCCCCGCAGATCGAAGATCAGGTAGGGTGTTTTAGCCAAAAGTGCCTTGTTGGCGATTAGGATGCTGTCAATTTTGCCAACTTCACGCTGATCGAATGCCGCGAGTCTCAGGTAGAGATAATTTTCATTCAGTTGTTTGAACTGTACCAGTCCAGTCACCGACGCATTCGCTTCCATCGCACTGACGCCCTTGTGCGCCGAACCTTGCCAAATGATAAAAACGTGGCTATCCCTGAAGAAACCGGTGTAGTCTTGGAGAATTTTGAAGCATTCTCCCTCGGTTTTGGCCTTAGGTGCAAGGGCACGAAGGCTTTTAAGCATTTTGTCATAAGCAGGCCGTGTAGTAGTGGTAACTTTATCCTCGAAGCCTGCATAAATGCGTGTCACCTTGTCGACGGTCTGTTCCAGCGTTCCCTGGCAGCCACAATGGGCATTCAGCGGGTTTGCATTCCTGCTGTCAGTTTGGGCCATTGCTACGTTCGTTCTGCACAGTAGCGCAAGGATGAAAATTTTAATCAGGTGAGTGGATTTCATAGCGTTCTATTGATGTAACTGTTTTTGATTAAAAAGAAAAGGTTTGCTACTTTCATGGGTTTCCCCTCGGCGATGGCCGGTCATTAACCTGATTTCACATGCCTAACACACTTCGCTGCGCCATTATCGAGGATGAACCGCTGGCGCAGGAATTGCTCGAAAAGTATGTCCGCCGCATCTCGTTCCTGGAACTCACCGGCACGTTCGACGATGCCGTTTCCGCATTCACGGAGCTCCCCGCGTTGACGCCGCATATCATTTTTCTCGACATTAATATGCCCGAAATGAACGGGATTGAGTTCCTGAAAGCGTTGCCCGTTCCGCATCCGGTGGTGGTAATGACTACCGCCAACCCCAACCACGCCCTCGACGGCTTCGAGCTCGGCGTGGCCGATTACCTTCTGAAACCCATCACTTTCGACCGTTTCCTGAAAGCGATCGGCCGCGTTCGCGAACGATTTCCGGCATTGGCAGAAGTTTCGGAAAAACCAATACCCCAAGCCGCTTCATCCATGGCGATTCCGCAACAGGAATCGCCCGTTGCCGAACCCGGCTTTGCCTATTTCAAAACCGACAAGCGCCTCGAACAGGTACTTTTTGCGGACATTGAGTATGTGGAAGCCTTGGGCGACTATCTGCGCATTTTTCTGCCCGGCCGCAACATCGTCACCCACCTGACCATCAAAAAACTGCTCGAAATCCTCCCGGCAGCGCACTTTATTCGTACCCATCGATCGCATATCGTGCAACTCCGGCACATCCGCAGCACCGAAGGCAACATGCTGTTTCTTTCCTCCGGCAAGGAGCTCCTCATCGGCCCCAGCTACCGCGACGAGGTCCGGAATGTGATACGAAAATGGCTGGTGAATAGCTGACATCATTGCGTGCTGTTTATCGATTGAATACAGCAGCGAAAATAGGCGACGGCAATACGGCCGCTAAATTTATTCGGTAAAGTCACACAGGTTTTCGATAAAGATGCGTCTTGCATTTTCATCGAAAATCAGGCGGTGTTTATCGAAACAAAGCGGCGGGCCATTTTAAAACCGGGTATTTTAGTTTGGCATTCAAAAATTCACTTATGGTACAACGCCTGCTGGCCATTCTCACCGACGAAAGACGTTACCGGGGCGTCACCCGCCTGGCCTTCCACGGCCTGCTGATCATCGGGATATTCCTGCTGATTTTTTCCGCCTATATTCCCTGGTTCCTTTATCCGGCTGCCCCGCTGAATTTCGAATTCATAACCTATGCGGGTCCAATCATGCGGGATTCGTTTTGCGTGATCGTGCAATATTATATGCTCGTGTACCTCGTGGAGCATTACGCGCGGAAACCGCTGGTACTCGTGCCCGGACTAGTGGTGTATTACTTCGTGCTTTTCACATGCTATTACTATGCCTCTTATGCCGTAAAACACTATTTCGGTCTGCCCGATGATTATACGGGTTCGCTTAACCATTTCGATAGGATGCCATTCTGGAAAGCGCTCTACCATCCGGCTACCTTCTTCCATTTAATGTTTATCATTGAAAGGGCATTTTACCCGCTCGCCGCACGGCTGCTCATAGAAATCTACCGCCGGCAAGTCCGAAACCTTCGTTTGGAAAAGCAATACACACGCCTTGAACTCGATTTCCTGAAAAGCCAGATCAACCCGCACTTCCTTTTTAATGTGCTAAACAGCATCTATTCGCTTACGGAGGAAGATAACCCACGCGCGGCCCGTATCGTGGAGCAGCTTTCAGCTATGATGCGGTATTCGCTATACGAAACCGACGGAGCCCTCGTGCCGCTGCACAAAGAACTTGCATTCATCCGCGACTACGTGGGCCTGGAACAGCTCCGGACCGCCAAAAGATTGCAACTCGAACTGGTGTTCCCCACCCTGCCCCATGAGGATTTACAGATCGCGCCATTCATTCTCATCGCCTTCGTAGAGAATGCATTCAAGCATGGCGTGCACAATACCACACGGAAATCATGGGTGAAACTGGAAATCCGATTGAAAGACGACGATCTGACCTTAACGATCAGCAACCAGAAAACGCCGAATGCCTCGCAGCAAACGGGGGGAATCGGTCTACTGAATGTCCAAAAACGGCTGGACGCATTATATCCCGGCCACGAACTGACGATCCTGAACGAGGCCGGGGCTTACCATATTCATTTAAAAATAAGGTTAACCAAAAGTACCAGGACCAGCGACATTCCTTCCCGCATACTCGCCTGAAACTACTCCTTATGCTGCGCAAACATCCATTCCATGATTCCCTCCTTGCTGACATTATCCCAAATCCCATGCCCGGCAAACTCGTATTCGGTGTATTTCGGGTGGCCGCCGGCTTTGCGGATCGCGGCGATCATATCGCGCGAATGCGATACGGGCGCCAGCTTGTCGCGAGCGCCGTGAAAGGCCCAAACCGGCACATTCACAAGTTTCGGCCCATATTTCGGCTCGCCTCCACCACAAATGGGCACCGCCGCGGCGAACATTTCGGGATGGGCACTAATGAGGTGCCACGAGCCATAGCCACCCCCGGAAACCCCGAGGACATAAATGCGTTTAGGGTCGATCGGCAACCGCCCCTGCAATTCGCGAATTGCCCTGAAAACGAGCGAGTCGACGCTTGCATTCCCGTATGCACCGCTGAAACCCATACCCTGTGGGCATTGCGGCATGAAAATGAATGAAGGATACCGGGTTCTGTTACGTTGTTCCATCAAGAAAGGCGCCGGATCGGCCGACAGCTGCCGGATATTGTCCTTCCCGTGCGCGCCGCCGTGGTGCAGGCATACGATCAGCGGGTATCGTTTGGTCGAATCATAATCGAGCGGTTTGAGTAAGCGATAACCGAGCGAGTCGCCGCTTTTATCGATAAAATGATGGGGTTCCACCAGTTTCGAGCGGCGCAATTCGGTAGTCGACGGCTTATAAGGCATGCTGTACCTCCATGCTTCCACCGAAAAATTGAAGCCTAAAAACAGCAGCCCGAGGAATGCGGCCAGTTTCAGGAGTGCGGGAATGGTCTGGGCAGGCCGGTTGTCGGCAACCACCAAACGCTTGTCTTCCCGATAAAAATGGATGACAATGCAGAACGTCGCGGTCAGTGCAAAGAACGACACCCATCTGCTCAGCTTGTCGATCAACAGCTTTGTACTGCCTTCACTAACCTGAAAGTAGAGAAAGAATAAAATCGTCAGCAAAAGCGAGAAAAACACCGTCAGGATACCGCCCAGCCGTAGCCACCTGTTTTCTCCCGCCTTTGTAAATACCAGGCTCAGCCCCCAAAGTACAGCCGTTCCGAAAAGAAAGGAAGCCACCTCCCGATAATGTTCCTGATAGAATACGCGAAATTCTCGGTTCAGGATCAACAGATAATGAAATAACACAGCTATACATGAAACCACACACGCGATCGCAGCCAACCGGTACTCCCGATGCAACAGATAGCGGACCATCGCCCCATTGGTAACCACAAACACGCCAAGAACCAGCCAGAACCAGCTATTAAACGAGTCCAGGCCCATCATCGCGGACCCGATAACCAGCAACGCCACCGACTGGATTGCTGAAACAACCATCAGGATCGATAGAAAGAAAATAATAAAGGAATAGAAATCCTTACTGAGCGGCTTAGTGTTCATCGGAGCAGGCGTTTGGTGAAGGATTGATTTTAAGTATACCAATAAAGAAAACTTCCTTAATGATTTCCTTCCGTGTTACACGACCGGGTGTGTCTGCTGGTGAATGGCAATTCGATTAATACAAATAATTAATGGAACGACAACAATCCGCCAATCAATTACGTAATTTGGTTAAATGCATATTCTCCACAAATCCTACATTTAAAACATAATGGCGTTATGAAAAACACCGGCTTTAAAATACTTGCATTGATTTTAATGACCACTCATTTCCTGGCTCCGAAAGCAATATCGCAAACGGCACCTGCGGATACGCCGAGCGATTACTTTAATCGTTTTAACACATCTACCCAGAAGGACCTCAATGAAGCCACGGCATTATTTTGCATTCGAAAATTGGCTTCGAATCAGAAAGCAATCGAATCCGTGAGATTCCTCATTCATAACTCCTATGCGCAAGTGGTAGTCAGCCGTTCGTTTCCTACCGGGATGGACAGCGCGGTAATCCGGGAACGAATGAAGGTGCGCGACTTCAATAAAAACCTGCTGATCAAGCTGATGGAGGATACCAGTAAGGTACTGACCCAAACCGTCAACACGCTTTTCCTCTATTCAAAATTTGAAGATGCGGCAGGAAATAATGCCGGGCTAGCCCGTATCACAGAACAATTCATTCAGGAAGAATTGTCGGATCCCGATATTTACTCCAACCGCGCCGGGCGATATGGCTTGATGATTTATGGAAAGATCAATTCAATACCTGAATTAAAACCGCTATCCGAAAAGCTGTTCCAGGTTTTATATAGTTATCTTGGAAAAGGCCCGATTCCAGCTTTGGAAAATCCTGATCGGTTCAAATCGGAAGAAAGAGCATGGTACCGGTATCTTTATGCTTATAGTAATTATATTCAATCGGAAAAGGAAACGGATTTTAACAGCAAGAAAGAATATCTCAAAAAAGCATTTGATTATAGCCCTGATTTAGCCGATGTTAACCGCATGTCGGCATATTTCTATGACATGCATTTAATATTGGGAAAAGAAAAAGGCTCGTTTCGCGAAGAGTACCTTGCATTTCTGACCGAACATGCTGCGAGCCAGGACGATCTGCTTCCCACTTTGCTGCAAATCACATTGCAACAGCCGGAATATAAAGAAATGCTTAAAACGGCTTATCTGAAGGCGAAAGGTAACGAGGCAGATTTTGGAAAATACTGGATGAAAAATGTCAATCAGAGTGCCAAAGTAGCCCCTCCTATTTCATTATCAATGCTGGATAAATCAAAGTTTTCGAGCAAAGCCGGAGCGGGCAAATGGCTTTTGGTCGACTTTTGGGGAACGTGGTGCGGACCATGCCGTGCGGAACACCCCGATATGCAGAAGTTCTTTGATTCGACCATCAAGACCAACGCCGACAAAATCACTTTCCTGACGATCGCCTGCCGCGACACCGAGGACAAAGTGGTGAATTACATGACCGAGAAGCAATTTTCCTTTCCGGTAGCGATGTCAGACAATCAAATTGAAAAAACTTACAAAGTGGGCGGCTATCCTACCAAACTCCTCGTGACGCCGGAGGGAAAATACCTTGTCGTACCATTCGGCTCGGATTGGATCAGTTTTGTAAAGCATTACACCGACCTCTGACGCATTCGAGGCATTATTTCCCCGCCAGCTTCTTCGCCTGGGCTTCCAGGATCAGTTGCAGATCGGCGCTGGCGTCGGTTACGTGGGCGTAAGAGCCCATGCCCAGTTCGCTTAGTTTTTTGAGCTTCTGTCCGGTATGCTCGTTTCGTCCGAAGGTAAAAACACTCAGATACACGTCCTGGCGGGCATTTTGGCGGATCATATCCACCACTTCGTCGCTCACGGGGAACTCGCCGTCGGTAGCGAGTACAATGCGGTTGTTCCCAGCGCGGATGTACTGTTTGTTGGCGGTTTTGTAGGCGAGTTTAATGCCCTCGTTACCATCCGTATCGCCATCGGATTGCAGCAGGTCTATCATCCTTGCAATTTCGGATGCTTTGGCACCGGAAGTCGGTTTCAGCACCACCCTCGCTTTACCGGAATAAAGCACGATAGAAATCATATCCTCGGGCCGCACGAGTGTCAGCAGCGATTTAATGCAACGTTTCAGCAGCGGCAGTTTGTAAGGGGAGTTCATCGACGACGACACGTCGAGCAGCAGTACCATATTGTTCGGAGCAAAGCCTTCGAGCGAACGGGTAACGTTTTGCAGCTGTGCATTGCGGTCCACAAACACCGTATCCACACGTACGCGCTCCACGTACACGGTATCGCGCTTCACCTGCGCTACGGGCGCAGGGGCGCCTTCATTCGCGACCGGGCGCGTATCCTGGCGCACCGGAGGCTTCGGTACGGCAGGTATCTCAGTATTGTGGGTTTGAACCTGCGCTGTGGTTTCGGTCGTTTTTTCCACTTTGGGCTTTTCGACTTTCGGCTCCTCCACTTTCGCCGGCGGCGCACCCGGCTTCTGCGGAGCTGTCCGTCGGAAAGCAAAAACATCGGGTTGGTTAATCGTTTTCAGGAGCCCGGCCTTCGAAAGTTCTATGAAGTTGTTATACTCATAAACCAGCTCATTGTTATAGAAGTAGTAAAACGACTCATAAGGACGCGCCGCATAACCCGATGTCGCCGGCTTGTATTTCCGCACGCTTTCCGCAAACCGGCCCGCATTGGCACCGAGATCCTCATAGGGCGTATACGGACAAAGCCCGTTGTTCCGGCCGTAACGCTGCAGTCCCTTCATGTTTTTATATTCATCCGCGATCAATTGTCTGCTATCGGTTTCCAAACGGTCGGTTTCCGGAAGTTTGGAAGTCTCGCCTTTCAGATAATCCCGCATGCCGAACATTACGTCATGGCCATTATCCATGGTTTTCAGCATGGCGGTACCTGCACTGTACCACGAGCTGGTGGGCGTGGCATTGGGATAACTTTCGTGAATGCGGCGGATGTCGTTGTAAAGCTGCTCCTTCTTTTTATCAAAAATATCGAAAAGAAAGAGGTAGCGATCAAGAATCGCATCCGAGCGTTGGAGCTGGTCTTGCAGGTATTGTTTTTCGGAAGTATAACGGATCAGTTCGATGCTCAGGCCGTCCATTTCCTGTAAAACATTCATCAGCACCTCAGCCTGGCCCATCACCGATTTGCGGTAAGGCTCCGGAATAACAGAACTCGCGCTCAAAAGCAAGGTATATTCGGAAGAAGGCAGTTTAAAATCCTCATGCGAATAACTGAGATTGGCCCGCTTCTGCGCTTTGGCCGGGTCACGATAATACTCGGCGGAGCTCTGGTAATTACGGACGATCATTTGCAGCAAATGCATTTGTCGCAGCGACTCGTTGATCCAGTCCACATATTGATTTAAAGTCTTAACCACCGCCGCGCTGGCGGGAGCAGTCGCTTTTTTAACATTCAATGGCTGAAAAGATTTGTCCTGAAACGGCGGGGTACTTTTACCGGCGGAAGCTACATCACCCGAGCCTTCCGTCTTCATGACCGGGCTAAAAAACGGATAATTAAGTAACAAATGCCCCGGCTTGCTGTACCCGACAAACGCCTTGTGAAATTCCAGCATATCGTGGTTGAACTGCTCCACCAATGACAAATACACCGCATTGCCATGCTCTGCCGACTGTTGCGCCGCGAAATTGTGATCGTCGAGCGCCCGCCGTTTGATATCCTGCATAGAAGCCAGCGCCGACTTGAAGCTTCCCACCATATCCGACGCCGGATATTGTAATTGAGCGGCTGTATTGCCAATAGTCGCCAGCGCCTTTTCATCGTCGAGCATGCTCTGCCGCACGAGCGCGACGGGCCATTCGGCCTTATTTGCGTCATTCAAATAGTAAGGTAGTGCGTCCAGCAAACGCTGCTGGGCGGCGATCACCTCCCCCATAGCCTTCTCCGTAACCATATACGGATCGGTAGCCGGACGGCTCTGCACGCCGGTATAAACCTGCCTGATTTGGGTGTACAATGCGTTTTTGTCGTGTGCATAGCGTTCAAAAAGCGACTGTATTTCCGCTACCAGCGCGTCGGACTTTTTCAGGTTATCGCGTTCGTAATCTTTCAGGCGTACATAGGTTTCGAGCGTTTTGCAGGTTTCGTCGAGCTTGTTGAGCCCGTTCCATACGTTTTCCAAACCTGCATTCAACTGCTTGCGCTTGCCCGCCTCAACGCCCAGGCCATGAAATGCCTTTTTGTAATAATACTCCTCCAATGGCCCCGACGACGGCAGACGCAAGCCATAATCCGGCTTTTTACGGTAACGGGTCACGTCGTCCTGATAGTCGCGGAGCATTTTAAACCGGCGGATAATCTGTTCCGACGACTGGCTCAAAAATTCAATATAATGGTTCAGCGATGTCTGCGGCGCTTCCTGCTGCGCGGCAACCGGACTGATAATGAATGCAAAAAGAATAAGCAGGATGGAGAATCGCCTCATACGTAAACTACTGGAAGTATGTGTGTTATCGAATGCACGAAGGTCGGGATTTTTACCCGAAAATCGGTAAAACACCTACTTCCGTAAAATAAGTCACACGTATAAAGCGCGAGTCTATACAGCCAAATGCTGCGTCTGCTCGCCACCCGATTGCAGGTAACCGGTGAGTTCCGAAATGTCAATTTTCAGCATCCTGCTTTTGAAAAGATCAGCCTTGTATTTAAAAATGAAGTTACGCAACGACATGCCCGTCTGGTTAAGCACGCAGAGATTGGCGACGTCTTCCGAAATATTGAAGCGCATGAGCAGTTCGGGCACGCGGATATTCTTGTTCTGATGCAACTCTTGGCGCAGATAATCGATAATGGCCCCGGCGAGGCGCTGACGCGAAGTAGCTTCTTCTACTTTTTTACTCTCGAAATTATTTCTCGCCAATATCGTGACAATCAGGTCAATACTTCCACGAATAAGCTTATTATGTGAGGTCGGCTGCTGGGTTACCTCGAAAAGGATCTGGTTGATCAGGTAGGTAATCGTCTGGGCGTCGCGCTCGTTTTGCAGAGGTCTGCCCTGTGTTAGGCGTAAGCCGTCGCAGAGATGTTCGGCTTGTTTGTAAATGTCGGCAAAATCGGGACTGAACTCTTTTTTTTGCAAAAAATCCTCGGAAAGCCAGGTATCAAATGCGATGAGGAAGATTTCGGCGCTGCTGTCTTCCTGGAATATCGGATGCTGGCCGGGGCGAAGCAAAATAACGCCGTGCTCGGCATAATCATGCAATTTCCCGTCGAGACTGAAATGTCCCTCCCCGCTGCGGATAAATAGAATGCGATAATGCGGGGTCAGATCATTGTGGGTTTCCCAAACACGGGTTTTACTTTGAAGCACATGGTACTTCTTATGGGCATTAAATTGAATTACTGACATAACACAAACCTCCTGCTGTTTGAACCCAATTTGGTCAAGCCCTATTTAGAATGAAAATGCAAATCGCGGAACGCCCGTTTTCCGGGGCTGAAACGGCAATTTTACGTGCAGAAGTAAACGCCAGGTTATTTTCCCAACCAGTTTTTGAACTCCGTCATACGCTCGGAACTCACATAAGTTTCCTGCGCAGCGGCCGGATTTAAATCGATTTTCAGCTTTCCGGCCGACATCGCATGCATTTCACGGATCGCATGGAGCGATAGCAGCATGGTACGGTTAATGCGAAAAAACTCGGCGGGGTCGAGCATTTGTGAAAGCTTCTCCAAACTGTATTCCACCGCAAAATGCCGACCGTCGTACAGGCGCATAAAAGTGGCGCGCTCTTCGATCGTGAAATAGGCGATTTCAGATGTTTTGAATGTAAACATCCGCGTACCGGCGCTCACCAAAAAACGGTCCTTGTATTTCTCCGGTGAATGCAGAATTTCCTCGGCCGGCGGGCCGCCGTTTGCCCTGATCCTGCGAAACTTGTTCAGCGATGCCTGTAATTCCAGCGGATTAATGGGTTTCAGCAGGTAATCGATGCTATGCACCTTGAATGCGCGCAGGAGGTAATCATCGAATGCCGTTGTGAAAATAACCGGGGTCATGAGCCCCTGACTTTCCAGAATTTTAAAACCGTTGTCGTCTTCGAGGTGAATGTCGAGGAAAATGAGGTCTGGTTGCGTGTTGGCTTTGTTTTGTAAATAAGCAATGGTTTCGAAAACCGACGGAATGATACCCAGCACGCGAATGGAAGGATCTATATTACGGATCAGGTTTTGCAGGCGTTCGGCACTCAGTTCCTCGTCCTCGACAATCAGTACATTCATGATAGTAATGGTATTTTCACTGTAAAATGGGTGGTCGTCTGGTCGATCACCACATCCTTATCCTGCAACAGCCTATAACGGCTGATAATGTTTTTTAAGCCAAGACGCGTTGTAGGCTGGTCTTGTTGCCTCAGTTGCAAAGGATTGCTGACCACCAGCATCTGATCTACAATTTGAATACTGATTATCAAAGGATTAAGCAACGACATCGTATTGTGCTTCACCGCATTTTCCACCAACAGCTGTAAAGTCAGCGGGATAATGGAATACCGCTCCTGATCCGCAGGCGACAGCGACGAATCGAGCACGACCTTTTCTTTGAAACGCGTCCTCAGCAGGTACATATAAGTATCGAGAAACTTCATTTCCTCCTTCAAACTGATCTTGTCCAGCTCCGATTGTTCCAGAATATAGCGGTACGCCGACGACAGCTCCTGTATAAACTCCCCCGATTGCTCCGGCCTCGACTCCACCAGCGACGACAGTACACTGAGGTTATTGAACAAAAAGTGCGGGCTCACCTGGTTTTTCAATGCCAGAAAACGTGCGTGCATATTTTCCTTTTCGAGCCGCTCGGAGTCGACCAGCAGCTTTTTCATCTTTTCCTGCACCTGATTGCTCACGCAGAGGTAATAGGCGGCGATGAGCGCGAGGATCGTGAGCGCCTGCCCCGCACGCCAGCGCGTATACATGAGGTCGCGCACGCGAAGGTCCGACAGCGAAGGGCGTGGCAACGGGTTCCACAAATGGCTCATCAGCCCCCAGGTACGCGCCAGGATCATATTGAACAAAAATGCCAGCAGCACGGCAGGTACCAATGCAATGAGCTGGTCGCGGATGCTGAATGCGGGTGATTTGTCGGTACCTGTGAGCGAGGCCTGTTTTCTGAGGAACCAGTCCATCAGGTAAATCCAGGCGGTATAAAAAACGGTACTGATCACGATTTCCAGCCCAAAAAGCGGCAGGTTGCGCGGGATGGTGTGCCAATATTGCTGGGGGACATTTATGTACGTTCGGAGCGGAATGTAAACCAGTGCAAGGGCGAAACCCAGCAGCCATTTTTGCCCGAAAAGATAAGGCCGCATAGTTAAGAGGTCAGTTAGGATGCCCAAAAATAAGGTAATTTCATGAAAATTTATCAGTATTTTGCAAGGCTCAAATCAATCAAAAACACTTAAATCTGCCCCCTATGACCCGTTTTTTCGTTAGCGCAGTGGCTGCGCTCATTTCCCTGAACACCTACTCGCAAGCCCTCAACACCCTCACCGCAACCGAAAAGAAAGAAGGCTGGAAATTGCTGTTCGATGGCAAGGACCTGAAAGGCTGGCATGCCTACAATGGCAAGACTCCCGGCTCCGCCTGGCTAATCGAGGATGGCGCCATTAAACTGAATGTACCCGAAAGAGCGGGCAATAAGGCTAAGAACGGCGGCGACATTGTGATAGACGATGTTGTGAACGGCGATTTCGAATTCAAGGCCGAATGGAAAGTGAGCAAATATGCCAACAGCGGCATTTTCTTTTTTGTACAAGAATCCCCTACCTACAAAAACATGCACGACACCGGGCTGGAATTGCAGGTGATCGATGATAAAATTTATGAAGGCGCCAAAGAAAATACACACCGCGCGAGCGACTTTTTCGGCGTCGCGAATGCCCGCCTGCGCGAAGGGAACCCGCAGGGAGAATGGAATAAGATCCATTTCATTGTAAAAAAAGGCAAACTGACCGTATATCAAAACGAGTTCATGGTACAAGAGCACGACCTCAACAGCACCGACTGGAAACAACGCATTGCCAATAGCGGACTGAAAGCCGCACCGATTTCCAAAGGCAATTACAAGGGGCGCATAGGCTTGCAGGATTGGGGCAGCACGGTTTGGTACCGCAACATCAAGCTGAGAAAACTGTAAGCATCGGGCGCTGTCGCATTGCCCCCCTTTGGTTGTCCTGTTAGCACCCGCAGCCATTGTGCAGGCCGGATTAACTTTGTGATTGTAACACTCATACAACCACCATAATAACTAAGCACAATGGAAAAGGCCGTATTACACCCGTATCTGATGTTCGAAGGCAACTGCCGCGAAGCGATGGAGTTTTATAAAGGTATTTTCGGCGGTGAGCTGAACATGATGACTTTCGGGCAAGTAGATAACAGCTGCCCGGCTGCCATCCGCGATCATATCATGCATGCGTCGCTCATGGGTGGAGAAATCGATTTTATGGGTTGTGACACACCAAAGCCCGGCCCGCTAGGAGGCGACAAGATCCAGCTTTCGCTCAGCGGCTTCGACGAAGCCAATCTCCGCAACAAATTCGCGCAGCTCAGCGAAGGGGGCACCATTACCGTACCCATGGAGAAACAAGTCTGGGGCGACATTTTCGGCGCCTTCAAAGACAAGTACGGGATCGACTGGATGATCGACGTGCGGGCACAATAGCCTAACACATTTCGAAAGCCGGGGCTAATGCTCCGGCCTTTTTATTAGCCATCCTTCAAAAACCGCTCCTGCAAATACCAACGGGCACAAGAGTCGCCGTCCGTCCTGCGGACAAAGCTGAAATACATATCCGACGGGCATCCGTAAGCCCCCACAAACATGACTCCGATTTTCGGGTATTTCCGCACAATACTATCCGGCACCACCAGCTGATTAGACGTCGTACTCGCGTAATAAGGCACGTACGTCTGCGCGCCCGAAGTATCCTTCAATGGCGCCAATACCCAATCGAGGGCGATGGAAGAAGGCGAATCGGCCGTCAGCAATAGCCCGTCGGTACCCGCATAACAATCCGGCGAAACCGCCACCTGCTCTACCGGCACGCAGCTATCACGTTTATCCACTTTCTTTTCGGAACAGGCCAGTGCAATGGCGGCGAGGGCCAGGAGTTTTTTCATAGAATAGCAGCTTTAACGTTTGCCATGGCTTTCTATGCCATGGCTTTTATCACTAAAAGCCGTTACTCTTCCTCCCTTACCTATTCAGGATTGCCCGGATCTGTTGCAGATGATTAATATCATGCCCTGCATAATACAATGCAATATCACGGATACTTTCCTTACCCCTTTCAGCATGTATCCCAAAATAATCCCATTGGTGGGTTCCAACAGGCGTAACAATTGCAGATTTGCATAGCGCAATCTGGTAAACAACATCAGAGAATCATCGACCGGGATTTGTCCATACTTACCTCGCACCGCCCATTCAGCCTGATCGAACGCCTGAATGTCTGTACCCGGTGCGCTTAAAATCATTCGGATGCGGTAAGCTCCCACCAACTCATCATCAGCCAGATGCGCCACGATTTCGTTAACTGACCATTTGTTTGGCGCAAGCCGGACGTTTAATTGATCAACATAAGCCCCTTTTACCAATGTTTCCAGAATGTCAGGAATTTTTTCTAGCAATGCCATAGGCTCCTGCGATTGCACGTAGCCGATTATTCGCTTTTTGTATTCCTCAAAAGATTCAGTCATGATATCTGGGATAAATCATTGCTTCAAGTTCGCGCTTTTGGGTGATAAAAAACGCCTATGTCGACAAAATACCGTTTGTAGTAGACAAACGAACTACCAGACGCTTTCAAAACATTTAAATCCGCTTTTGTTGCCACAAGTGCACAATAATAGTTATTTTTGAGATCAAATTATTGATATTAACAATATCAATAAACTACTCAAACGTTCCTTATGGCTCTCCCGCTCCTGAAAAACGGCATGTTTAACAGGTTGCAAGAAGATATTCTTGCATTACAGGGCTTTCGTGCACCTTTTGGAGCCAGGAAAATTGATTTCGGGCTAGGGGTTATGGATGCCTCCTTCCCCAATCATACGTTCCCTACCGGAGCCGTACATGAATTTATCAGCAGCGATCCTGAAAGTGCCGCGGCGACAACTGGCTTTATGGCAGCGCTGCTAGGGAAACTGATGGGCGAATATGGCATATGCCTGTGGATCGGCATACGTCCCATTGTGTTCGCAGCGGCGTTGAAAGCATTTGGCGTGGAGCCGCACCGCGTGATTTTCATTGACCTCAGCAAAGAGAAAGATGTAATCTGGGCCGTGGAAGAAGCATTGAAATGCGAATCGCTGGCGGCGGTGGTCGGGGAGCTTCGCGAAATTACTTTTACGGAATCCCGACGCTTGCAACTGGCCGTGGAGCAAAGCCGGGTTACCGGTTTTCTGCATCGCTGCAATCCCCGCGCTGTAAATACCCTCGCCTGCGTATCCCGCTGGCAGGTAACCCCCATGGCCAGTCAATTGGAAGTGGGAATGCCCGGCGTGGGGCATCCATGCTGGCACGTGCAACTGCAAAAAATCCGGAATGGAGAGCCGGGAGAATGGGATATGCAATGGGCAAGCGGGCAGTTCGAATACCTCCCGAAAGAGGTTCCAGAAACCCCACCGGTTTACTTACGGCAAACCGGCTAATCGGAATGCACACAAGTTCATTCAATTGTTTAATTTTATATATAATTTTGTTTTATATTTAAAAATTAAACAACTGAACTATTAGCCATGACAAGTTATTTACTCCTTGTATTCGCCTTCGTTTTTCATGCAGCACTGCTGACTTGCGAAAAACCGGCCCCCCATGTCGCCAAAAACAAAGCAATTGACTCAACCGGCATCATCATCGAAGAACAACACATACCCGAAGGCGAGTTTTACGACAACATGCCCAATGCTTTTGACGGAGAATTGATTATGGTCCCCGAAGACTTCGTCCCTATCGATGCGGATACGCAGCCCCAGTTTCCCGGCGGGCAAATCGCACTTCAAAAATATATGGACAAGTACCTTGAAATACCACGCGCAGTCCAACGCCACAAAGTAAACGGTAAAGTATACACGTCGTTCATCATTACAGAAACGGGTAAAATAGAGGAAGCCACGGTAGTAAAGAGTTTGCAGTACAATTGCGACCAGGCGGCGTTGACGCTGATTAACAACATGCCCCAATGGAAACCGGCAGTCAAAGACGGCATACCGGTGAGCATCAGGTATTATCTCGAAATACCTTTCGATTACCGGAACCACTAGGTCGTTATTTCCCTATTTGTCTCTTAAAAAACTTCCACGATTCCTCGAACATATCGAAATCCGTCACGAACTCGTGCTTGCCGTTGACTACTTTCAGCAAAGTCACCTCTGGCTTGCCTTTCTTGTGATAGGTATATTTTTCTACCGTAATATTGTTCGAAGTATCGCCATCGGGCATGATGGATTTCACCGGCTCACCGGAATATCCGTCGAGCTTTGCCCAATATTGGAATGACTGATCCGTAGACCGCACCTTTCCCAGCGTAACGCCTGGCGTTGTTACCTCACCGCCATTGTAAGGATTGGTCTGATCCGCCGTGCCGTTGGTGATCATAACCGGAAGCGGCACATTCATGGCCGCACAATCCATATTTTCATCGGTAGGCAGGTTGGCCACGATCGCCGAAACAGCCCGGATTTTCCCGGGCATCGTGAGTGCGAGCTTGTACGACATATGTCCGCCGCCCGAAAAGCCCGTCGCAAAAATCTGCTTTTTATTGATTTTATATTTTGAAGCAAAAAGGTCTATCAACGCATTGAAAAATGCTTCCTCGTTCAGATTCTGCGTGTTCGCTACCGCTGTGGATGCCTTCCGGCATTCGTTCCAATACTTTTTGTACCCACCCGGATAAACCACCAGCACATTCTCCGACTCCGAAAGCGATTCCAGTTTCGCGCCCCGGCGTGCAAAACCCAACGGCTCCCCGCCAGACCCATGCATCACAAACACCATACTAGCTCCCGGCTTCACTTTAACAGACGGATTATAGGCATACACCCGGTAATGTCCGTCGATTAATAATGAATCCAGTACGTGCTGGGCATTGGCGGAAAACGCAACGAGGATAAGGAGTACGGAAAGTAGCTGCTTGAACATGGACGATGAAATTGAATTTTGTTCATGCAAGTTACATAGCAGGCAGGAGATTTTGGGTTAAAATCAATCAAATCCTACTTTCAAACATCCACACATGTCCGAATGGGTCCACGACATCGCCTTGCCGGTAGCCATAGTCGTAATCCTGCGCCGGCGAGGCAACTTTTGCGCCCGCAGCCACCGCTCTTGCCATGTAAGCATCCACATCGTCCACGAACAACCCGATCGTCACCGTCGATCCCCGATGACGCGATGGGCTAAACAAAGCAGGATTCCGCGTCTCCTCATGCAAATGAAAAACCGCGCCGTTAATTGAAAGCTCCGAAACATGAATTGTGCCGTCGTCGTTGCTGAAACGGCGAAGCTCAACCGCGCCAAGGCCATTAATGTAAAAATCGACATTCCTGACGCCATTCGGAATGTAAAGTTCGGGAGCAAAAGTTGGGGTAGTTGTTTCCATCATTACTTCTTCAACATTCGTTCGATAGCCTTCAAAACCGCCTCCCGGTTCTTCGCAGCTTTAATAAATTGCGGAAGCTTCTCGACCATGGTCGTAGTCCGCATCGTTTGCCTTTCCCGCAGTTTTGCGGTCACGTAATGACGAATTTCGAGTAAATGCTCCTTGTTACTAGCCCAAAGCGTATCGCCTTTGATACTTTCCTGAAACCAAAGCCGGAGGCCAAATACCGGATCCGTCAGCCTTTCGGAGCAATACTTCAACCGATAGGGTACATTGTTAGGCTTATACAGTTCGGGGACATCGCAGTGCGGACAGGAGTATTTCAGCTCCGCCACTTTCTCCCTGTTATTCGGAATACTCACCTCGATAGATCCTCCACAATGGCGGCAAGCACGACTGACAGTTGCCGTGTAGCGCAAACGCTCGTCCGCAGTTTCCGAATAGTTGCAATGGTGGCACAACAGCTTGTCGTCACCGATCCCCACCAGGTCTTTCTTAATCACCCGCGCCGCTTTGGCACATTTCGGGCATTCCACCCAAAATTCCTTTGAATACGCATAACGCGTCGTCGGTGGGCCTACGTAACGGATAGCTTCGCTTTCCATGTCGTTACTTTTTAATGCTAATCTCAGGAACAGGTACCTTTGCGACCTCGGCAATCAAAGCCTTGCGTTCAGTTTTTAGCCGGGTCAGGAATGGCTGAATGTCCTTGCCATAGGCGCGGTTACTAAGTGCATAAAGCAATATACCTTTTTGTCCCGACTTCGCCGCAATTGCTTTGAAACGGTACACATCGTGTTCGTAAATGCTTTTTGCGTCGTCCGCCGCCGTCTGCCCAAGCAGGCAATCGATAATCTTCTCACCGGTAGCAGCATTACCGATCACTTCATAATTGACATCGAGCGTCTTTTTCAACAGATCCAATTCACGGAGCTTGGTGCGTACCGCGTCATCGACGCTCGCCCTTGCCGCTACGAAATCAATGGTAATCATCGACTTGTAATTGGGGAAATCATCGCCGGCCACCAGGTATTCCTGCTTGTAAAGAGAAGCATCCGGATGTGACGACCACGTCAATTGATAGCTCTTCTTCTGGAACACAATAGGCCCGGGAATGCCCATGTAATTAACCGCCGGCTTGTTGTTCTGGCCAAAACTTTGAACCGAGGCCAACAGGAGAGAGGCTATGACGAGGGTAATCGGTTGAATGATCATTTTCATGCGTGTATGAATGATGTGCGAAACAAGAATGCGATGCCTGGCTCACTGTTGAACCGGACTGCAAACTTAGGATGTCATGCAACCAAACGCAATGTACACAAGACGACTACCGCATTATAAAACCACTGGCTTACAATAATTTGAGTTAACGGCGCATTCAAAAGGCATTACGCCTGCACCTTGGCGAGGTAAGTATCCAATTGTCCCCAGGTACCTTCGTAGCCCTGGTTCATGCTGGTGTTAAGGTCTGCGAAAGTTTTTTCCTGCTCAGGTGTCGCATTTACCGGCTCGGCATGGAGAGTCAGCGTGGTAATGCCATTGGTTTCACTCAATGTAATGCGGTTGTGCACTTCCAATGGAAAATCGATCGGAAAGGGTGACGAACTGATATTACCCTCCGGATCGGTGAAAGAGCTTAAAAATTCAATAGAATCCGGCTGTTGGATTTTCTGATAGCGGAAAAGCGCCCACATGAGCAGCCCGTTGTTGTCGAGCTTGTAGTGGGTCCTTCCGCCCTCACGAAAGTCAAAACTCAGGACCGTGAGTGTCGATCCCGCCGGTCCCCACCACGCTGCGAAGGCCTCCCGGGAAGCGAAAGCGTTGTAAACCAATGGCTGCGGCGCTTTGAATTGGCGTACGATTTTTAGTTCTGCTTTTGGTGTTACCTGGTTTTCCATGTTATTGATCGGATTGATTGTTGTTTTGAATTTGGTTCAGATAATGATCGAGTGAATCGAACTGCGTATTCCAGAACTGCCGATACTGGTCGACCCAGGTCGATACTTCCTTCAAAGCATCCAGCCTGGCCTCACAATACCGCTCCCGCCCTTCCTGCCTTACCATCACCATCCCGCATTCCATTAAGATCTTAATGTGCTGCGAAACAGCTGGCCTGCTGATCGAAAAGTTCTCAGCAATGGCATTCAGGTTCATCGATTGATAGGCGATCAGGTTAATGATCTGCCTGCGGGTAGGGTCTGCAATCGCCTGAAAAACATCTCTTCTTGCTTCAATGGACATATATGTAAGTATTTACTTACACAATAATAAATGTAAGCATTTACTTACACAAATTTTCGAAGCAGAATTTTTCCAAAAGTTTATCAATTCATGAAAATCAGGTTATTTGAGGTGTTTCCTTGGCTCTTTGTTCAGCTTTTTAATATTCTCCGCGGGTGGGAGATTCTCCGGCATGGTACCACCTAACTCCTGAATCGTTTGGCGCACCTTGGCACCTACCTCGAAGTGTGTTTGATTAGCCCGATCCTTACCAACTATATTTTCCCTCCTCAATTTATCGTCAGTCTGTGTAGCTCGAAAGACATTTGCAGCTAATTCGGAGCTACCATATAATCAGGCAGATTCTGGCTCTTATTCAAGCCCTTCCTCTCGCGGATTGCTTTGGCATCAAGGCCTCCATACAGTCCCATGTAGCCGTGATTTTGAAAAATCGCGTAGTCGATCGGCTCAACAACGCCAGCCGTTTTAGCAGCTTCTGCGAGAAGAAGGTTATTCCTTGTCAGTTCACCTCGCAAGAAAATTCGTTTTTCATCCTCCGTATTCAGCCTGTTGTATTCCTCCATTTGCCGAATTTCCTGCAAGCGGGTTTGTACAGCGAAGTAGGTCTGTCCCAGGGCAACGACTTCTTTTGCGGGATCGGCATTCTGAACGATGAGGTAGCACGCATAGCGGCTTAGTTTGACATTTTCCAATCTCCGAATAGCTCCTGAGCCGATTGGGACCATTTCGAGGATATGCTCGAAATGGTCTAAAGCATTCTGCCCACTATTTGCACACGCTTCCCTGGCACGTTCAATAGCCGGCTTGAAATGACGGCACTCCGTGTATTCCAGCACTTTTGCCAAATCTCTGGCACTCCAAAACTCATTACCGTTATCGTCGGATTTTCTGATTTGCCCGAAGAGCGTGGGGGCTTGTTGTGAGGTCATAATATTCAAATTTTAGGTGTGTAAAATCATTTCAACAAAGCAAAAAAATTGCTGGCAATTTTCAAAGTGTTTTGATATTATTGTAATCCGTTTTAAGATATTTATAATATCAAAATACAACAACCACTTCATCAACAATACATTCAAATGCCACACAGATTCATCTCCATATGGTTTCCAAATCTTGCAACGGATCATCAGATCCGGGTCAGGCCGGAGTTATACGGGCTTGAATTTGCGCTTGCGGCACCCGAACGCGGACGGATGGTAGTGACCGCTGTAAGTGCCGAAGCTGGTGCATTAGGCATTGAAACCAGGATGGTCGTGGCGGACGCCCGGGCGATACTCCCTTCGCTGGTAGTGCTGGACGATGAACCGGATGCTACCAGGCAGGCGTTGCAGGCCCTGGCCGAGTGGTGCCTGCGCTATACTCCCACCGTCGCGCTGAATGCACCGGATGGCCTTATCCTGGACGTGACCGGGTGCGCGTACCTGTGGGGAGGCGAGCACGCATATATGCACGACCTTATCACCCGGCTCAGCGACGCCGGATACACGGTACGTGCGGCAATGGCGGATACGATCGGAACGGCATGGGCGCACGCGCATTTCGGGCGCCAGGGCACCATTGTCCCGAGTGGGGAACAGCGCTATGCATTGCTCAAACTTCCTCCTGCCGCGTTACGACTGCCACCTGAAACCTTGGAGAAAATGCAGAAGCTGGGGTTTTATACCATCAACAGCTTTATACAAATTCCTACCAGAATGCTGCGCAGGCGGTTCGGAGAGGATTTGCTGGAAAAACTGAATAAGGCACTCGGCTACTCGCAGGAATTCATCGAACCTATCCGGCAGGCTATCCCCTACCAGGAACGGCTCCCCTGCCTGGAACCCATCGTAACGGCCACCGGCATTGAAATAGCATTGCAAAAATTACTGGAAATGCTTTGTGCCCGGCTCGTGAAAGAGGGCAAGGGGCTACGCAAAAGCGTTTTGAGCTGTTTTCGTGTGGATGGCAAAACGCAGCAAATCGACATTGTAACGAACCGCGCTTCTCATCACGTCAAGCATCTTTTCAGGCTTTTTGAATTGAAAATCAAAACCATCGCACCGGGTTTTGGAATCGAGCTGTTCCTGCTTGAAGCGCCAGAGGTAGAGGACATGGACATGACCCAGGAAACAATATGGGACACCACAGGCGGTTTTGAAAATGCAGCTATTACCGAATTGCTCGATGCGGTCACCGGGCGCACAGGTACCGACACAATTCACCGGTATTTGCCCGACGAGCACCATTGGCCTGAAAGGTCCGTCAAAACAGTGACCTCCCTGCGTGAAAAGCCGAATACCGGCTGGCGTACCGACCGGCAAAGGCCTGTTTTCCTGCTTCCCAAACCCGAAAGCATTGAAGTCACAGCGCCCGTCCCGGATTACCCACCGACTCTTTTCGTATACAAAGGAAAGGTGCATTATATAGGTAAATCGGAAGGCCCCGAACGCATCGAGCAGGAATGGTGGCTACAACAGGGCCTCTACCGCGACTATTATACTCTGGAAGACCAGCAAGGGCAGCGTTACTGGGTTTTCAGGCTTGGCCCGTATCCTGAGGAAAAAGACAAAGAAATGCCCGAATGGTTTATTCACGGCTTTTTTGCCTGAACTACAAGCTGTTTGCCCGAATTACACTTCATCATCATGGATTACACCGAATTACAAGTCACGACCAATTTCAGCTTCCTCCGGGGCGGATCGCACCCCGAGGAACTGGTGGCGCATGCCATTGAGCTGGGTTACAATGCTATTGCCATTACCGATCGCAACACGCTCGCGGGCATTGTACGCGCACATGCGGCGGCGAAGGGAAAAGATTTCCGCATTATCCCCGCCTGCCGCCTGGACCTGCTCGATGGTCCCAGCCTGCTTGCCTACCCTACCGACCGGGAGGCTTACAGCCGCCTTTCCGCATTGCTTACTGAGGGGAATCTCCGTACAGAAAAAGGCAAATGCGACCTTTACAAGGCCGACGTTTTCCGCCATGCGGCAGGTATCAGGTTCATCACCGTACCGCCTTCTGCATTGAATGAGTCTTTTGACTTTGACCCTTCTTTCGCTCGAAACCTCAGAGAGTACCGCGAAGTCCTGGGCAACAACCTCTACCTCGGCGCCATACGCTCCTACCAGGGCGACGATATGAAAAAGCTGTATCGCCTCGACCAGCTTTCTCAGCGGTTCAACATCCCGCTGGTAGCGACCAACGACGTGCATTACCACAACCTGCAAAGGCGCGAGTTGCAGGACGTGCTCACGTGCGTACGCGAGAAATGCACCATTTACAATGCCGGTTACCGGTTGCACGAAAACGCGGAAAGATATTTAAAACCCGCTGCCGAAATGCAGCGACTGTTCCTAAAATTCCCGGAAGCCATCGAGCGCACGCAGGAAATCGCGGACGCCTGCCAGTTTTCGCTGAGTAGTTTGAAATATGTGTATCCGGAGGAGTTGACTACGGAGGGGAGGACGCCATTGGAGGAGTTGAAACATTTGACCTGGATTGGAGCAAAGAGTCGTTATCCTGATGGAATCCCCGAAAAAGTCCGTGACACCATTCTGTACGAATTCAAATTCGTAGAGGAAATGAATTATGCACCCTATTTCCTTACTGTTTATGATATTGTACGCTTTGCTAACGAGCAAAAAATACTTTGCCAGGGACGCGGTTCAGCCGCCAATTCCGTGGTATGCTATTGCCTGGGCATTACGGCTGTCGACCCTACGAAAGTTGACCTGCTATTTGAGCGTTTCATCTCCTCCGCCCGAAATGAACCACCCGATATTGACGTAGACTTTGAGCATGAGCGGCGCGAGGAAGTAATGCAATACATTTATAATAAATATGGCCGCGATCGCGCAGGTATTGTAGCAACTGTCACCCAAGTACATCAAAAAGGTGCTGTACGTGATGTTGCTAAGGCAATGGGCATGTCAATAGATGCAGTCAATCGCCTTTCCAGTTCTCTGTGGGAATTTACCGATGAATGGTTTGATGGCAAACTCATTACTGAGCACGGCTTCAATCCTAATGACCCTCACCTCATCAAAATCCTTGACCTCACCAAGCAGTACATGGGATTCCCTCGCCAATTGGGACAACATACAGGTGGTTTCGTTATTACACAAGGCAACCTTTCAGACCTTTGTCCTATTCTTAATGCAAGAATGGAAGATCGCACTTGTATTGAATGGAACAAAGACGATATTGATACGTTGGGTTTTCTCAAAATAGATGTACTAGCCTTAGGCATGCTTACATGTTTACGCAAGGCTTTTGATTTATTTAAAGAGCATTACAATATCATCCACGATCTCGCGAGTATTCCTCCGGATGACAAGGCTGTATATGATATGATCTGTAAAGCCGACACAATCGGTGTTTTCCAAATTGAAAGCCGGGCCCAGCAATCCATGCTACCCCGATTAAAACCAAGATGCTTCTACGACTTAGTAATAGAGGTCGCCATCGTCAGACCCGGGCCAATTCAAGGCGATATGGTGCATCCATATTTAAGGCGACGGGATAATATTGAGCAAGAAGAATACCCAAGTGAAGAGCTGAGGAAAATTTTGGAAAAGACCAAAGGAGTCCCCCTTTTCCAGGAGCAAGCGATGAATATTGCTATTGTTGCCGCCAATTTTACTCCCACAGAAGCAGACGAGCTAAGAAGGAGTATGGCAACTTTTAAAGCCAAAGGAGTTGTATCCAGATTAAGAGAAAAACTAGTGTCGGGTATGATACAAAAGGGCTACGAAAAAGACTTCGCCGAGCGCATCTTCAAACAACTCGAAGGCTTCGGAAGCTACGGTTTCCCGGAAAGCCATGCGGCCAGTTTTGCATTGCTCGTTTACGTTTCTTCGTGGATCAAATGCCACCATCCTGATGTTTTTGCGGCAGCATTGCTTAATAGCCAGCCCATGGGTTTTTACAGGCCCGCACAGATCGTGATCGATGCGCGGAACCATGAGGTAGAAGTAAGGCCGGTAGATATCAATCACTCTTTTTGGGATAATACCCTTGAAAATGTTCCCGATAAACGATGTGCTTTAAGGCTGGGCTTCCGGCAAGTGAAAGGATTGAAGGAGGAAGAAATGCAAATTCTGACCACCGCCCGTACCACGTCATTCACCCATATTCATCAATTGCTCGAAGCCGGAATTTCACATACTGCATTGGAAAAACTGGCCGATGCAGATGCATTCCGGTCAATCGGTTTCGATCGCCGGCAGGCATTCTGGGAGGCTTCGGCATTGGCAGATAGGCCGATCGGCCTTTTCGAAGGGCAGCCATCAGCAAGCGCTGGCGAAGCGGATGTGCAATTGCCCGAAATGACGCTATCCGAGCATGTTATTCATGATTATGCCGCGACGTCACTTTCGTTGAAGCAACACCCGGTCAGTTTTGTGCGCGAGCAGTTGAATGCGCTTGGCGCGGTTACCAGCAAGGAACTCGAAAATATCAAGGATGGCCAAATTGTGAAAGTAGCGGGCCTCGTACTGGTGCGGCAGCGGCCCGGGACTGCCAGCGGCATTTGTTTTATAACGGTGGAGGACGAAACCGGCACGGCAAATCTGGTCGTTTTCCAAAACATGTTTGATACTTATCGCAAGGAAGTGCTGCGTTCCAAATTGCTGATGGTTGAGGGCAAGGTGCAAAAGGAGAGTTCGGTGATACATGTGGTGGTGAGCAAATGCATTAATGCATCCGGGTTACTCCGGAATCTTGCGGCGAATGAAGAGCACGAGCCCGATGTGCTCACATTATCGCGAGCCGATGAAAAGGACGAGTATGAATCACAAGCCAAAGCGCGAAAGTTACAGCCTCGCAAGAATCTCCAGGCGGAGATTTTCCCATCATCCCGGGATTTCCGGTGATCAATGCACAGCCACGTCAAGGTCGATAACCTGCATTTTGTAGTTTTCGGGCAAAAGCATATTGCGCAAAAATGTCCCGACACCCAGTTGCCGGCTGAATTTGTAAACAGGAAGCAGCAGATCCACAAGCCAGCCTTGCCCCATACCGAGTAATGCATTCACGCGTTCGGGCACGAGCCGCATTTGCACATTCCGCAGCAAATGGTACCGGTACCAGCCAAGGTGCTTCCGGTATTGTTTGTAAAGATCGATCGTAAAATGGCTTTTGACGAGGTTTTCCTGCAAATGCTCCGCACGCATCCGCTCCCATGCCCGCAGGTTCGCGGGTAGCCCAGGCACACCCATACCCTCGCCCACCGCATGAAAAACATTGAACAGCTCCTCCTTTTCGGCAATGGTCAGTTTCCTTTCCAGCAGCTCGAACGAGCGGATCGAATAGTCGATGAGCATAAAAAGCACGTCGCGGTAGGCGCTGTCGGGAATGCGGGCATTACGGCTCCGCTCCACGCCCTGGTGGATCGACGCGATCTGACGAATGGCCCGCATAGCATCGTCGTACTCCGAAAACACAATTTGCCTCGCATAACCGACGGTCGAAAAGAGCCTTTCCAACGGGTCCGCAGGGAGCTTTCCTGTGAAATAAAGCCAGTCCACCGATTTATTAAGCGCAAATTCAGCCGATGCTCCCGCAAAAATGAACAATATCGTATCTGCCTTCCCCCAGATTTCCCGCACGATCGAACCTTCTTCCACAAACCATTTCATATCGCTTGCCTTTTGCTCATTACCACTTCCACTCCTACCACCAACACAGCGCCCAATGTATAAGCAACGATATCCGACCATGAAAAGGTCGTTCCGATGATCGTCCGGGCAAATGCATTGCCTTCCAAACCGAGTATCCTGACGATTTGCAGGTATTGCAACGTTTCGATAAAGCAGGCAAATACCAAAACCGCCAATGCCGCCGAAAGCACATTTGATTGGGTAACACCGCGCACAAAGCAATACAGCAGCACAACCACCAACACATCTCCACCCCACGGCCGCAGAAAGTCGTCGTGCACATACAAGGCAATTAATATTTCAACAATGAAAATCACGAGCGTAGCAGCTAAATAATTCATTTTAAACATTTCCATGCAGGATTAGCGGTTCTGACCTTGTTAACTCGGGGCGGTCGGGTTTATTTTCACCGGCACTTCGCGGTTTCACCTTCGACAATATAGATTCCAGCAATGGCAGCATGGTATTCAGCCCCTCCGTTTTAATGATAAAATTCCAAAGCGGCTCAAACTTTTTCCAGCCGCCTGTATACAAAAAATGCTTGGCAATATGCTTCACGGAGTCATGCTGAAAGCTTGATTTGAATATGTTTTTCCAACTATAAAATGCTTCATAAGCCCACCAATAGCCCTTTTCGAGTGCTTCTGCACTAAGCTCCATTGTTTTATACACCACATGCCGGGTGTCGTACCGGTCCCAGTTACGGGTCAGTATTCTCCCGGCGGCTTCCATGTTTTTGTACAATTCCGTACCGGGATAGGGCGTCAATATATGATAGGTCGAAGTGGTGATCCCGTGGTTAACGCCCCATTCGACGGTCCGTTTGAACACGTCGCTATCATCTTCATCCAAACCAAATACAAAACTTCCGTTGATCAGGATCCCCAGAGAATGCAACCTGTTCACTGCTTTTGCATAATCTTTTTCCAGGTTTTGCTTCTTGTTACTCTGTTTCAAGTTTTCGGGTGAAAATGTTTCAAAACCTACAAAAAGGCTTCTTAAACCTGCCTCGGCAGCTTTTTCGATCAGATTCCCTCTTAATATGGCATCCACCGTAGAAGCTCCCTGGAACACGCGGTTCATTCCCCGCATTCCCTCAAACAGCGATTCCGCAAATTTCGCATTGCCCAGCAGGTGGTCGTCCAGGAAATACAAATGCCGCCCGGGCAACCGGTCAATTTCCGCGAGCGCGTCGTCGACCAGCTGGGTATAAAAAGTCCTTCCACCTTCAAAAAACGCGTCTTTGTAACAGAAGCTGCAATGGTGCGGGCATCCCCTGGTGACGACAATGGAGTTGGGTACAAGGTACAGGTTGCGCTTGATCAGGTCCCGGCGAATGGGCGGTATCCCGGCAAGTGTTCTGACGGTCGATGTGTAAATCTGCCTTGGAGTGCGGTTTTTGAAATCTACCAGAAATTCGGGAAATGTATCCTCTCCCGGGCCAATGAAAATGCTGTCGGCATGTGCCATGGCCTCGTGCGGGAGTGAAGTCACATGCAAACCGCCCAAAATAACATAGCTCCCCTTTTTCCGGTAAGCATCCGCGATGCCGTACGCCCTGAAAGCATTGGTAATGTAAACCTGAATGACTACCAGGTCCGGCGTATCGTCCAATCGAAGTGCCTCTACATGCTGGTCTTGCAGATCGATTTCGTCTTCGGGCGAAAGATAGGCCGCCAGCGTGGCCAGCCCCAGGGGCGGAAACAGCGAATACTTGATGGGTCGCCACAACGGGCTCTCCGCTTCTGTCAGTGCCGGCAAGATCATTTTTACTTTCATAGCTCATTTTAAAAAGTACTTTGCATTACAAAGTAAATTAATGTATTTGACATAAACAACACCCCTTGCCGTGCAAAAAAATAGCCCCCGGAAACCGGAGGCCATTTTGCGATTCACAAATCTGACTACAACATCATTTTAAATCTTCAAGCCGATAGCCCAGGAAATCATCGACCACCAACTTGTAATTCAATTTCTTCCTCGGACTAGCGATGTGTACGCTATAAGTCCCCTCCACGAGTTTCGACACATCAAACCAACGTCCGTAACTGAGGTCTTTAACCTGTTCATGGTAAATCGTGCGCAGTTCGCTGTCTATAATGCGGATATCGTATGACTCCTGCGCGGGATTTTTGAGAATAACTTTCATTTTTCCATTTTGCACCACATACACATTCGACATCGCGGTTTTCACATTCACGCTCGGCGCCGCCCATTCCGGCTCCGACGCGCTGCGGTAATCCGTTCGGCTATCGGCAACGATATCGTAGGCTTTCACTTTTTCGGACAACAATTCGCGCGCCATCAATTTGGCCAGCAGATCGTCGAAAAGCCTGACATTCCGCCTCGACAGCTTCACATACTTGCGCGCCATCGACTCCTGATACAACAATTGGTTATTGCCGTCGAAGAACTGCACCACGGTGTTGCGGGAGTTCGGATCGGTGTGGACCTGCCAGTAACCTTTATCGGATTCTACATACGACTGCCTGGCGGCGAGCTGCCCGGCGGCGAGCTGCCGGGCGACGGGCTGCCCCGCGGTCGGCATAAAGCTGGCCAGCCAGAGGGCGGGTGCCAGCAAAAGGGCAAAGTGGATTCTTTTCGTTTTCATGGCTATCAAGGGGTGGAATATTTTTTGAACAAAAACACAAAAAGTACTCAATGGGAAGCGCTTTCCCATTCCTTATATTGATGGCCATCAATTTGGTTCAAAGAGGATATTTCAAATAGGAATGTTGCAGCGAATATAAATTCTTTTCGAGATTGGGTAACAAAACAGCCGGACGACCATGGTAACGATCACACAATTTGTCTATATCAAAGACGGTAAGGAGGAAATCTTCCAGCAATTCGAGTCGCTGGTGCTGCCGCTGATACCGCAATACAACGGAAAACTGCTCCTGAGGCTTCGCACAAGCCCGGAGCAGTTGATCGAAGGCGAACTGGAAGCGCCTTATGAAGTACATTTGGTGAGCTTCGAATCGGAGGCGGACCTGGCAGCCTACATGGGTGACCAGATCCGCGAACAATATCTCTATTTAAAAGAGGATTCGGTATTAAAAGTAATGACCGTCAAGCAGCCCTAACGCACTCAGGGCGCAGGCGGAATGTACGATGGCACTACATTGGAAACCGGCTTGATGGATTTCAGGTAAGCAAAAATGGCGCGCATATCGCCGTCAGCCATATTCACATAGTTGAACCATGGCATAGGCGGCATGAGCGGGCGGCTGTTTTCGAGCCCCTTGAACTTCCCTTTGCGCATGGCGGTATTGAACTGCTCGAACGACCAGTTACCGATCCCTGTCTCATCGGGCGTCAGGTTAGCGGCGAACGACATCCCCCAAGGCCCTGCGAAAGCTGTGCTTTGTCCATTAAACACCACCCATTCGCCGGTTTTGAGGATACTTTTGTCAAAAGTACCCAGCGGCTGCGCGCTATTGTGCCCCGACAAGAAGCGGTCCATATCCGGTGCAGGCCCCTGCGCCGTCATTTTCTTAGGAGCGTGGCAATCCGCGCATCCCATGATGGTAACCAGGTACTGCCCTCTTTTCACAACGTCGTCCTTCGTATCGGCAGCCGTTTGGGATGACTTGGACACTGCTTCCAAAGGCGCAAGCACCACTTTTTTGGGCGCGTCAGCCTGTTTTGTAAAAGCACAAATGGACCATACAGCCGCCGAAGCAGCTAAATAAACAAGTTTCATGGTAAATAGATTTAAAGTTAAAAACTGGGATCAGGCGAACCGCACCTGCTTGTCGGGCAGCCTGAAATATTGGTATCGGTCTTGAAATATATTGGTTGGTACTTCCTGGGCAAATTCTTTGAAATCACGGATAAAATGCGCCTGATCGGAATAGCCGAATTTGTAAGAAACCTCGGCCCAGTTGGGGGTCGACGACATGCCGCTAAACGATTCATACGCATTCCTGAACCGGATAATACGTTGATACAGCTTCGGCGTGGTACCGTAATGGTCCTTAAAAATCCTTTCCAGCTGTCGTTTACTGATGTACAAGTTCTCGCTCAATGCATCGATGGACAGCCGGCCCTGCGTTTGGCGGATCAACCGCGTAGCTTGTGAGATGTGATGCTCTTTCGAACGGGTATTTTTCAAAAGCCCGAACAGGAACGCCTCCGTAATGCGCACGACCTCCTCCATGTCCTGTACTCCATATACGTCATCCACGAGTCGGTTTATCTCGCTTCCGAAATAGCTTTCGACATCTGTAAACTGGTTGAAGAGCGGCGCTATTGGTATCCGGAACAATTCCAGCGCACTTTCAGGCCGCAACCGTATTCCGAATTTCCTGCACGATCCGGCTGTTTTCCATTGCACGGCATCGCGGTACAAACCTACCAGGAATGCGGGCGGCAACTTCTCCCATTGCCCGTCGAAAAACGCATTGCATCGGTTATCATCCAGATGCAGGATCAACTCCAACGTCCCGAACGGCATGCAGCGCTGTATAGGAGACTCGCGCTCGCCCACCGTTTCGAACCGGTGTAGCCAGTAGCACTCCACATAGGGCTGTAATTCGGCAGATGGTTTAAATTCCTGATAACCTGAGCTCATCGTTTACGAAAAGGGCTTTTTTATATTGACGCCACAAAACTAGGGTTATTCCGAAAGCCTGTATTGTAAAAAAGCGACATCCGAATGCGAATTACCTAAAAACCAATGCATTATTACTTATTGCAATTAGTAAGCGGTGCCAAAAAAACCCAAGTGCCGGAGGCACGACCGATTTTTCAACCCGGGACTTCAGTCCCGGGGCACCCCAAAAGCTCACCAAAACCCCTCAACGCCCCCGAAACCCCGCACTCGTATGCGCACACATGGGCACGCTTACGCGGGTATGCACAGGCTTACACGACACAGGCTCATTAATACCAGCCACTTGAGATGTTATAGCATTTTGTGCATGTAGAACAGTTGTGAGAAGCGATTAATGCATATAAGTTTGTGACGCTCAAATCATCATTATCGGACTTGGAATTTTATGACATACTGTCCCAGGCATTTTAAATGGCTGTCAGATTTTTTATCGCACCAGAGAACGGTGCCGTAGTCGTAATGGTTCTGGTCCATTCCTTAATGATGAGGTGAGCAACGGCGGTGCGGCACCGTTCTTTGCTGCGCATAACGATCTTTAACAATCATTATGCAGTATCAACAAACAGAGTCAGCGCAAAGCGCACAGGATATTATCCAAGATTTACTGAGTAACGATATCGACATGGAGGAAGTGGAAATGCTTTATATCGATATGCTGCACCACTACCTCCGCCCGACAAGCGATTGGAATTTAGGTCTACAAAACACAGCCAATGCGCTCGACAACAGTTTTTTGATGGTACGTTTCCTCCGCATGCTGAAACGCTACCAACGTCAATCTTCGCACGCGAATGCATAAGGGAGCAACGCAAACGCTGGCGAACGCAAGGGCCGCGGTCTCAGGATCGTGGTCCTTTGCTTTAATCCACCACATCAAAACCCTTCCCATGGCTCAGTACCACGTGCGTACTGACTTTCCGGCCTTCCAGTTCTATAATGCGGTAGCCATAATACCGGCTATGGATCACAATTTCCAGCGGATTCTTCTCCATTTGTACCGACGCCGCGGGAGTTACGTATTGTGTAATATTCTCTTCCTTGGTAAAATCGTCGGTATGATAATGCCCGCAAAAAACGGTGACCTCGCGCCCGCTGCGTACAAGCACGTCCTTAACGACATCGCGATTTAGCAATGGGTATTTAAAATCCACTGCAGTAATCACCTGCAACACAGGATGATGAATAAAAAGCAGCACGTGCTTCGTCGTAACCAGCTCATTTTCCAGCCATCGCAATTGAATTTCACTGATCGAATCCGACGAAGAATCGAGGAAAATATACTTAAAGTGCGCATCCTCCGTGGAATGAAACATTTCAGCTTTTGTTTTCAGGTACTCCGGAAAATAATGCGGTTTAATATCCGCAAACTTGTCATGATTGCCTGGAATGACCGTAAAATGGAAGTCTTTGAGCAATGCAAAAAAGCGCTGATAAGCTTCTGAATGCCCGATATCTCCCGTAAAAATCACTTCCCTGATCCCACGCGCGCCGACATCCTGCAAGATTAGTTTCATATTCGAATCGGTATCGGCCCCGTGCCTGGCCGACCACTCTTCCATTAAATGAATGTCCGTTATCTGCGCAATCCGTTTCATAGCTTCGTTGTTATTTGATTCAAATTTCGTCAGAAATCGCTGCAATAACTGGTCCAATCGGGTGATTTATGGGATACCAATATCGGGTTATGCGGTCAGGTGTTGTCTGTAATGGTCATGTATTGTCAGAGATAGTCAGGTACGCCGCCCCGGGTTCTCAAGATTCCGGTTGGTTTTGAGCCGAATAATCACTCTATTCGGCTCAAAATTTTACTATATTTGAGCCGAATAGCATTCCTAATCGGCTCATGACTTACATTTGGCAACATCCCGAATGGCCTGAATTCCGGTATAATCTTACCGGTATAGAAGACATCCTATTCGTTTTTGCGGAAGAAACGGGGCATATAAGTGGCATTTTGAAGGGTACGTCAGATGCCCTTCAAATTGAAACATTGATCAACACGCTTGTTGCAGAAGCCATCAAAACCTCCGAAATCGAAGGCGAGTTTCTGAGCCGCCAGGATGTAGTTTCTTCCATCAGAAACAATCTGGGTATTGCACAAAAACCGGAACCCGTCAAAGACCGGAAGGCACAAGGCGCCGCCGAGCTGATGGTGAATGCACGGAACTCCTACGCAGAGCCACTCTCGGAAGCAATGCTTTTCTCCTGGCACAAAACACTCCTGAAAGACAGCAAAAACATCACCACCGGTGCCTGGCGGAAGGATACCGCTCCTATGCAGGTTATTTCCGGCTCCATTGGCAAGGAAAAAGTACATTTCGAAGCACCACCATCCGAACACGTGCCTGCTGAAATGGCACGATTTATCGAGTGGTTCAATGCGACCGCGCCGGGAGGCTCAACAGAAATCACCAAAGCACCCTTACGCTCGGCTATCGCACATTTGTACTTTGAAACCATTCACCCCTTCGAAGATGGCAACGGAAGAATAGGGCGCGTAATCGCCGAAAAAGCGTTGTCGCAAACACTCGGCAGACCGGTTATGCTCAGCCTTTCGCGCACGCTCGAAGCGGGACGAAAAAAGTATTACCAGTCGCTGGAAACGGCCCAGAAACACATCGATATCACCGCGTGGATCCGCTATTTCGTGCAAACCATCGTAGACGCGCAAATCGAGACGCGGAATATGCTGGATTTTACATTGAAGAAAACCCGGTTTTTCGATCATTTCAAAGAATTACTCAATGATCGGGAAACGAAAGTCATCCAAAAAATGCTTGAAACCGGTCCGAATGGCTTCGAAGGAGGCATGACGGCAAAGAAATACATGTCGATCACCAAAACTTCCAAGGCCACAGCTACCCGCGACTTGCAGCACCTCGCAGAAATTCAGTGTCTTGCCTCCTCCGGCGGCGGCCGAAGCACGAGTTACAAGCTGAGTATTCCTGAAAATTGATTTTTATCTCTAACTTTCCCATCCTTTAATACCTAAAAAATTTATGAAGAAAGTATTCCAAACCAACCTGTACCGGACTTCCCGGAACTTGATGCTTTCGGCGGGGGCCCTGCTGATGGCAACCTTTTCGACCCAAGCTGACAATGCCCCGCTCGCCTCGCAGATCGAAGGACGCTGGGACATTTCCGTAGATGCGAACGGCAAAGTATTACCGTCGTGGCTGGAAGTGCGCCACTCGGGTACCAAAACACTCGTAGGCCAGTTTACCGGTTTCTCCGGCAGCGCAAGGCCTGTTTCGGTGATCCATTTCAAAGAAGGCAAATTCGATTTCGCGATCCCGCCGCAGTGGGAACGCGGCGAAAGCGACCTGAAAGTAGAGGGAACCGTTTCGGGCGACGCCATTACAGGGTCATTGACCACGCCCGATGGAAAGACTTACAGCTACAAAGGCGTACGCGCCCCATCTTTGCGCGGAAAAGCCACACCCACATGGGGAGCACCGATCAAACTAACCGGAGGCAACGAAATCAAGGGATGGCATGCGACGGGCGAAAACCAGTGGATTGCTGAAAACGGCATTCTCCGCAGCCCGAAATCCGGTGCAAACCTGGTAACCGACCAGAAATTCAATGATTTCAAGCTGCACATCGAGTTCCGCATTCCAAAAGGCAGCAACAGCGGCGTGTACCTGCGCGGCCGTTACGAAGTGCAAATCACGGACGGCAAAGGCATGGAGCCGGCCCTCGATCAGATGGGCGCAATCTACGGTTTCATTACGCCAAGCGAAATGGTCGCCAAAGAAGCCGGCGAATGGAACACATTCGATATCACATTGGTGGGCCGTATGCTCACGCTCGTGGCAAATGGCAAGACGGTGATCAGCAATCAGGAAATCCCTGGCATTACCGGCGGTGCATTGGATAGCAACGAAGGAGAAGCAGGCCCGCTCTACATCCAGGGCGACCACGGCCCGGTTGAATACCGCAATATCGTGATCACACCAGCGAAATAGGCGCTTCGCGAACCACGCTTCTAAAAGCACATCTAAAATACCGCTATCATACCTTGCAGCAATGCCGGAACATGGTAGCGGCATTTTTTTGATCAAAATGTTCAAATCATAACCCTCGGGTAACAACCGGTAACGGTACCGCCGGTAATTTTGACGTCCTAAACTCACCGATTGAATGGATTCGAGAAGAGATTTTCTGAAAAAAGCCGCCCTCCTCGCAGGTACGGGCGCAATGGCGAACACACTCCCGCCTGTGATACAAAAAGCCCTGGCGATCGATCCGGCACCAGGCAGCACATTTTATGATGCCGAGCACATCGTATTCCTGATGCAGGAGAACCGCTCGTTCGATCACCAGCTCGGCATGTTGCAAGGCGTGCGGGGATTCAACGACCCGCGGGCGATCGACCTCTCCAATAAAAACAAAGTGTGGTTCCAGACCAACAAGGCCGGTGAAACTTACGGGCCTTTCCGCCTCAATGTAAAAGACACCAAAGTGGCCTGGATGGGCTCAATCCCACACGGCTGGACCGACCAGACCGACGCCATGAACAATGGCAAATACGACCGCTGGCTCGACGTAAAAGCCCCGCGAAACAAGCAATATGCACATATCCCGCTCACCATGGGCTATTGCGACCGCTCGGATTTCCCGTTCTACTACTCCCTCGCCGACGCATTCACCGTTTGCGACCACAACTTCTGTTCGAGCATTACCGGTACGCACCCGAACCGTTATTACTGGATGACGGGTACCGTGCGCGAAAAAAACGAGCCGGCCGGCCTCGCGCATTTGTGGAATATCAGCAATTACGAATACCCCGAGCTCGAATGGAAAACCTATCCCGAACGTCTTGAAGAGCAGGGTATCAACTGGAAAGTCTACCAGAATGAGCTGACTATGGGCTATGGCCTCAAAGGCGAGGAAAGCGCGTGGCTCAGCAACTTCGGTACCAATGTATTGGAGTATTTCAAAGCTTACAATGTGCGGTTCCATGAGGGCGGGATCGCCAATCTTGAAAGCAAACGACAAACGATAGTCCAAACCATTGCCGATCTCGAAAAGGAGGCCGCTGCCGATTCCCGTGTGACCACAAGGCTGGCCGCGGCCAAAAGACTGCTGAAAAACATCGAAACGGCGCAAACCAAGTTCAATAAGGATACCTACGCCAGCCTTTCGGACAAGGATAAAAAACTGAACGACAAGGCATTCAGCACCAACATCAAAGACCCGCATTTCCACGAACTAACGTCGCTACAATACTCCGACAATGGTACTGAAAGGACATTGAACGTCCCCAAAGGCGATGTGTTCCATCAGTTCCGGGAAGATGTGAAGAACGGCACTTTACCGACGGTATCCTGGCTGATGCCGCCCGCGCATTTCTCCGATCACCCCGGCGAGCCGTGGTTTGGCCCATGGTATGTGAGCGAAGCCATGGAGATTTTGCTCCAAAACCCCGAGGTTTGGAAAAAGACCATTTTCATCGTGACTTATGACGAAAACGACGGCTATTTCGACCATGTGCCGCCATTTACGGTCCCTAATCCCTACAAAGAAGGCACCGGCAAAGTATCCGCGGGTATCGATCCGAAGATGGATTTCGCATTAGCTGACCAGCAAACCAACCCGTCGGCCAACCCGGCCAGCATTCGAGAAGGCTCTATCGGCCTCGGTTACCGCGTGCCGATGATCGTCGCGTCGCCGTGGTCAAGAGGCGGTTATGTCAATTCCGAAGTGTTCGACCATACCTCTTCGCTTCAATTCCTGGAAAACTTTCTGGAAAAGAAATTCAATAAAAAGGTACAGGAAGAGAATATCACCAAATGGCGCCGGACCATCTGCGGCGACCTGACATCGGTGTTCAGGCCCTACAATGGCGAGAAGATCGAAAAACCCGTTTTTCTGGAACAAAAGCAGTTCATCGAAAGCATTCACCAGGCGCAGTTCAAAGAGGCTCCCGAGAATTTCAAAAAACTAGGTACTTCCGAGTTGGCTGAACTGAATAAAGACCCGAAGAAATCGGCGCTCTTTCCCGTTCAAGAAAAAGGCGTACGGCCTGCCTGTGCATTGCCTTATGAACCATTTGTGAATGCGCAACTGAGCAAATCGGGCGAGGCGCTTCAACTCTCATTCAAAGCTGGCAATCAGGTTTTCGGCACAAAATCCAGCGGTATTCCATACCGCGTGTATGCAATGAAACCTTACCGCAACGAGCTATTGCGTTCGTGGGATTATAGCATATCAGCTGGCGACGCGCTCACCGACGATTTCAAACTAGCTGATTTTGAAAACAATGCCTACCACCTCCGCGTGTACGGCCCGAATGGCTTCTACCGCGAGTTCACAGGCAATGCAGCCAATCCGAAGCTGAAAGTAACCTGCGAATACGAGGTAAAATCTTCCAAACCGACCGGCAATGTGCTGGTAACGATCGAGAACCTGGACTCGAAACAGCACGCCGTTAGCATTGCAGATAACAGCTATAAAACCGGCGTCAAAAACAAGATATTCGCCGTTGGCGGCAAGGCATCGCTTGTACTGGATTTGGGCAAGTCATTCCATTGGTACGACTTCAGCGTGAAAGTGCAAGGCTATGACGGTTACGAAGAACGTTTCGCAGGACACGTTGAAACCGGCGCCGTCACGAAAACCGATCCTTTGATGGGTGGCATAATATAGTGTATTTGGATTTGTTGTTACATGCCTACGGCATTTTGAAATCGTGTGCCCAATATCTTTGCTACCAATATTGCGTGCCTAACGGCACTGGCGGTTGCCGACTTCCACCCAACCGGGCAACTATCTGCCGGATAACCTGTACGATGACAGGATCGGACCGCAAAATCGCGTTAGCGATGTAACATTGGTAGAAAACAAAATGCAAATGCATGTCGCCGAAAATGCCATAGGCATGTAACAACAAAACGACCGGAAGCCACTAATGCTCCCGGCCCGATAATTTTTTGTCGATGAAGTGTAATATGACTGCTATTTCTTAAAGGGAATCAACGCCCGTACCCGCTCATCGCGCAAGTACAAACCTGCCCATACAAGCACACCAAACACAGCTGCAAAATACAACGGCTGACCTGCACGAACCATCACCGCGATTGCTCCGCCGAGATAACCTGTGAGCAAAATCGCTCCCAGAATGGCTGTACGCGGAATAATATAGAGGATTGTCGAGATCAGCAATGCGATTCCAATGGCTTGTACCTGGTCTGCTGGCCAGCCCAGCGCCACCGAACCTTCCATGTGATGCGATTCTTTGATCACCTTCCCGCCAGCGTCGACAAGCAGGAACAGAATGCACAATACGCTGATGATCTTGCCGGTGAGTGCAGCTTTATCGATACGGCTCTTTGTGGCTGGGGTAACAAATGTAGCTTCCATGATTTCTTTTGGTTTATACAGGTTTTGTTTGATTGATTGGTTGATACAAAACTAATAGGTACCAAAAGGTTGGGCGCTGTGTAATAACGGCAGTATTAGGGGGCATTTGCGCCACCACCAGAACGTTATATGTCTAATTCGACACAATTGGAGTCGTTTCTACCGCGTTGTAGGTTACAAAAAGTAGAAATTATTAGTAACTTGCTTATATCTGAAATTCAAACGTAGCCCGCAAAACCTGAAATATGAAAGAACCGATCATGCAGGATCATATCCTTGCAGCAAGCATTCGCAATGGCGACATACCCTCTTTTACAAGGGTTTATGAAACCTACCACGCCTATTTGTTTCGCTTTGCATTACGGTTTTTGAAGTCCACAGAACATGCCGAAGAAGCTGTACACGATGTATTCCTGAAATTGTGGGAGAACCGCGATGGATTGAACAACGAATCTTCGCTAAAATGCTACCTGCTTAAAATCTGCAAAAGCCACATTTTTCACACGCTTACCCGCGCAGGCAAGGAACAGGCCGTGCTGCAACTTTGACCATTCGAACCGGGCCAGATCAATGGATAAGGAAATTCATATCAGGAACCTCGTTTATAAATACATCTCGAACCAGTGCAACGGTCACGAGCAGGACGAACTGCTCCGCCACCTGCAAACGCCGGCGGGCAAGTGGGTTTTCGATGAAGTAATGACTTCAGAGGCTGGTAAAATCTTTACAAAAAGCGAGGAGATCGAACCGGCGGTATCCAGTCGGCTTTTGGGCCGTTTGCGGCAAAGTATGGTCGCAGAAGAAACCCGGGACGAACAGCCGCTCCCATTCTACCGTAAAACCGGTTTTATTCAGATTATCGCGGCTGCATTCGTGCTGCTGGCTGCACTGGCAGTTTACTGGTTCATGGCGTGAGCCAACCCGCCCCTACTTTTTGAGATACTCATCAGTAAAATGCGTCCTGGCCTTGGGCTGCGCGAATTTCTCATTGTTATAATTCCGCGATTTGCCGCGCGGGATCGAAAGCGACGACCACTTTTCGTCCAGCGCCATTTTCCCGATAAACACAATCTGCCCCACATGGTAGGGATAATGCGCCAATTGCCGGTTAATGGCTTCCATGACCGAATGTCCCTGATTCCGGATGTAAACAATGGTATCCCAATTCGATGCATTCAGTGAATCGAGCGCATTGAAAAGGCAATTCCAGCCCTCATTCCACTTCGCAAGCAGATCCTCGCGGTCGTTGATGTCGTTATCGAATTCAGCATCGCGGTTGCGCGATTCCTTTTCTCCATCTGTTGTCAGGAAATCGGTCCAGCGGGAAAGCATATTGCCCCATAAATGCTTCACAATGCTGGCAATGCTATTACTTTCCTCATTGTACTTCCAGAAAAGCTGGTCGTCGCTGAGCTGCGCGATGGTCTTTTCACCCAGCATTTTGTAGTATTCAAACTGCTTTCTGACGCTATCTATATATTCCTGGTTCATGGCGGCGGGATTTTGGAATTGATTTCTATCCACCAAATTACGAATTGCTACTTACTAATGCGAACCCGCATCACTTCTCCGTAGCCTACTTTGATATCAAAAATGCTGGTCAGCGCTATTTCATTAACGATGGAGAGGATCAGACGGATCACACCTGCGTGCGTCACAATGGCAACTTTCCCGTATGGAGATTGCCCCAGTTCTGACCAGAACTCGCTCACCCGTGTGTACATCTGCATCATGCTCTCGCCCCCGGGCGTGCATACGTTCACGTAGTCGTCCATCCAGACCTGCAATGCCCGCTGATCGACGGTATCCCAGGTTTTGCCTTCCCATTCTCCGAAATTCAGTTCCTGTAAACGAAAATCGGTCGAAAACGTAGGTGAAAGTGCCCGGGCAAGCTCGGTGCATCGGAAGGCCGGACTGGAATAAGTTATTTCAAAATCCATATCCAGCTGCGAGCGTACGGCTGCCAGTTCGGATTCAAAATCGGTGTGCAGCAAAAGCTCTTTCCGCCCGTAAATCAGCCCTGGCTCGAAAACCGGCGTCGTGTGACGGATCAGATAAACTTCCATAGCGCGACCACGAAAAAGTAGAATGCAACTTCACAAACCTGTTGAATGGCGCCCAGGCAGTCACCAGTATAGCCGCCGATCCATTTTTTGAAATAACGGGCCAGCAGGATCGTGATCAACCCCAAAACCAGGATTACCGCCAAAAGTTGCGGCTGCTCCAGATATACCACCATGCCGAACAAAGGCAAAACCCCAAAGGCAATAGCCGAGACAAGCACCCAAAAAGGCGGCTTCTCAGCCACCGGCTTCGCTTTGCTATCGGTATCACGTGCGTAAGGGAGCATATAAATGACAAATACCGGCATGAGCCTGCTCAATGCGTGCCCGCTAACGAGGACGCCAATCATACTGCTTTCCCGACCGGCAATGGATTGCAGCAATGCGAATTTCAATGCGAGAATCAATACCAGGCCCACGGAAGCATAAGTACCCACGCGGCTGTCTTTCATAATTTCCAGGATCTTTTCACTCGTCCAACCGCCCCCGAAACCATCGCATACGTCCGCAAAACCATCTTCGTGAAATGCGCCGGTCAGTAGAATGGAAATGACCATAGAACACAGTACAGCTATCGAAGGATTTGTGAAATAATCCGCCGCCCACCAAACGGCTCCGGCCGTAAAACCCACGATCCAGCCTACACATGGCAGGTACGCCGTAGCCAGGCTGAGGTTTTCGGGCCGGTAAACCAGCCACTTCGGTGCCGGTAGCCGGGTGTAGAATTGCAATGCCGTGAAAAACAGATCCAACTGGTGACGAACGTAGGACATCGGTTATCGGTTTTCAGCAGGGTCCTCCGTTTTCTGGCTCACGCCCGCACTTTCAAAACTCGCCATTTCATTCAGAAACGCAACCGCACTTTGTAACAGCGGATAAGCGAGCGCGCAGCCAGTCCCTTCGCCGAGGCGCAAATCCAGTTTCAGCAGTACATCGGCGCCCAGTGATTGCAGCAGCAACCGATGGCCTCTTTCATTGGATTGATGGCAAAAAACGGCATATCGCTGAACCGACGGATCCATTTGAAAGGCACACAAATAACTGACGGACGCAATAAAGCCATCCACCAGCACAAGCATACCCAACCGAGCAGCTTCGAGCATCGCACCGCACATCATGACAATCTCAAACCCGCCAAATGTCGCCAACACCGATTCAGCGGCGTTAGGTACATTCTGATGGTATTCCAATGCGGCAGTTAGTACTGCTGTTTTTCTGTCCAGCTGCGCCTCGTCGAGTCCCGTCCCTTTTCCTACGCATTCGGATATCGAAATATTCAGCAAGCGGCTCATGATCGCCGACGCCGAAGACGTATTGCCAATGCCCATTTCACCGAAACCGATCACATTACAGCCCGTCTGCCGCACTTCCCGGACCAATTCGGCGCCCTTTTCCAGGCATTGGCGGCATTCCGTTGCCGTCATTGCAGGTTTTTGTACAAAGCTCTGGGTACCAAAATTGACCTTCGCGTCGATCAGCTTTTCGCTTTGACCAAAATCATAATCCACACCGGCATCCACCAGCAACAGGTTAATGCCGTGGAGCCGCGTAAAAACGTTGATCGCCGCACCACCGCCTATGAAATTGAGCACCATCTGCGGCGTTACCTCCGACGGATAGGCGCTCACACCTTCCGAGGCTATCCCATGACTGGCCGCAAAAACAATGACATGCGGGTTTACAAGCTCCGGCGACAAAGTATCCTGCACCGAAGCAATCTGAAATGCCAACTTTTCGAGACGACCCAAAGCGCCCAGCGGCTTGGTTTTCAAATCAATTCTGGCCTGAATTTCCTGGCTGGTAATTGTAGCGGTGTGCATCATTATTGGATTGTTTTTAAGGTTAATGGAAGCCCTGACACCATCAAAATCGCCTCCTGCGCCGCCGCAGCCACATATTGATTGGCCCAGCCCTGCAAATCGGTGAATTTCCGGCCCGCTTCCGTTTCTGCATGGACGCCCATGCCTATTTCGTTGGAAATGATGATCAAAGTGGCGTCAACAGCCGCCAGCGCATCGATTTCCGCTTTAAATGCCGCCAGCGCTTTTTCAATATCATATTCAAATGCGACGAACAGGTTGGTCAACCACAATGTGACGCAATCGATGACCGCTACCCGTCCCGTCAGCGGCAATTGGTGAATATCCCGCTCGCTTTCCAGCGATGTCCATTCCGGCCCCCGCTCGTCCTGATGCCGTTTCACCCGTCGGGCAAAATCCTCATCCCAAATCCTGGAAGTAGCCACGTACACCGGATTAGCGCTTTTTTGCAATGCCAGATCCATCGCAAACCTGCTTTTCCCACTGCGGACGCCCCCCGTCACGTATGTGATCATGACGGCTCGGTACTTTTGAAGCGTTTATACAGGAAGAGCTGCCACTTTTCCTCCGCCACACCTGCCTTATCCATTTCGGAACGCGCGAGCGTGAAAAAGAGATCGGAAAGGCGGTTAATATAGGCCGGAATGGCTTCATGTACCTCGTCGGTTTTGATCAGCGACACCAACCTGCGCTCTCCCCGGCGCATTTGCGTACGCGCCACGTGGCAAAGCGCCGACACCTCGTTTCCGCCCGGCAATAGAAAATAATCCGATGGAGAAGTCATGGCTGCTTCGAGCGCATCAATCCACTCCTCACAAAATGTAGCACCATCCACCGGCATCGGGTTTTTGTTCTCTTTTTTTGCATCCGAAGGCCGGGCCAGATGCGACATCATATCCATCAGATCCTTTTGGATTTTATGCAAGTTAGGCTGCCATTCGTGCCCGTCACCCAGCTTTACCCGTAGCAGTCCGATCGTCGAATTCGCCTCATCGAGTGTTCCGATGCATTCGATGCGAACATCGTCCTTACTTACCCTGCTTCCGCCAAATAGCCCGGTGGTGCCTTTGTCGCCCTTTTTGGTATATATTTTCATTTAATTAATTGATTTATAATAGATCAACTCGTGATTCGGCAACAGCTCGGGATGAATGATGCGGATCAGATCGGCCAGGACCAGATGCGGGTTTACCGCACCGGATTCCCAGTAGTCGTTCGCTCCCTGCGCATTCATGCGGTTGTTATAACTGTAAATGTGATTGGTTTTGAATGCCTTGAAATCGGCATAACGGACGTCGCGCGCGAGAACATCTTTCTTCGTCCGCACATTTCCGATACTCACATTCAGCCAGAAATCAGCTTGTAATGCAATCGGATAAACTGTTTCAAAACTGAGCGGCAGGCTCCCGGTTGCCTTGGTGCCGGACCAGTGATAGGAGGCACCTGCGTCCTGGAAGAAGCGGTTCACGTAACTATCGCCATTCGGGACATTCCACGCGTCCTTGGAATTCATTCCGGTAATCAGGCTTGGGCGTACCGCGACCTTGCTGGTGAGGCGGGCCAGTCGTCCGTACTCCTGCTCCACGTTGGCAAATTTGCGGTTTACCTCTCCTTCCTTGTTGGTCAGCGTGGCCAGTAGCTTCACCCACTCGGCTCTCCCCAGCGGCGTCGTTTCCACCCATTCAGAATTGACCATCACCGGAATCCCTGCCTGATGCAATGATTCGTACCGGCTTACCTTTGAAACCGGGCTGCCGGTAGCCATAATAAGGTCGGGATGCATGCTTACGAGCAGCTCCTCATTAAGCCCCTGATCCTTCCCTACTTCGACAATCTTCCCCGATTTAATCCGGTCCAGCACTTTCGTGGAAGAAACATATTTGAGGTTTCCCATGCCTGTGAGAATATCCTCACAATCCAGGAAACCGATCAACCCGATGTGCAGCGATGACATCGCCACCATGCTCCGTACCGGAATTTCGATGAGCTGGCTGTCTTTGTATCCGATGGGCCGTGGCTTACCACGTTGCACGAGCACGTACGTGAGCGTGTCCGTCGATTTTTCGAACGGGCTCATAATCTTGACTACCTTGTAATATTTGTGGTAGGTGACTTTAAAGCCTTTGGCGTGAGCCACTTTGGCTTTTTCAGGAAACAGATCGGGACCTGAGTAATGGGAATCGCCTTTTTCGTAAAGCGACGAAGAGGTGCTGCAACCGGCCAGCAAGCCGCACAGCAGCAGGGCTGCAAGTATTTTTCTGATAATCATGTAGTCACCGGCCTTTCTTCCGAAAGCCATATTAACAATGTTTGCAGGCAGGTCTTCTGACTTGTTCAAGTCGCTGGCGTCTTCCCGGGTTAATGGGTGAATGAGTCAATGAGTGAATGAGTGAATGCCTTTTAATTGCAAACATTCACTCATTCGCTCATTCGCACATTCACTCATTGCAATCCCAGTGACACAATTGCCAGGACCGTTAGTGAACTCACAGCAGCGGAGACTGTTCCGGATTCTCACCGGATTCCCTTTTAATCACGCATGACACGTGTACCTGGATGACCGCAAAACTAGCAATATTTTATTGCTTATCATTGCACAGTTTCATTTACACACACCGTTCATGCAACGCGACGACACCCTCTGGAAATCGATCCTGGAAGATATTTTCGAAGACTTTCTGCTTTTCTTCTACCCCGACGCATGCTCCTTCTTTGATTTTTCCAAGGATTTCGAATACCTCGATAAGGAGCTCGAACAATTATTCCCGCCGGAGGATAACTATACCAAACCCGCTTTGTAGACAAACTTGTAAAAGTGCATTGCCAAAACGGCGACACAGAATGGATACTCGTGCATGTGGAAGTCCAAGGTTACCATGATCCTGACTTTGGTCGGCGGATGTTCACTTACTATTCGCGGATACTGGATAAATATGATAAACCCATTACCGCATTTGCCATTTTCACAGAAAGCAATGCGGCTTTCAAACCGTGCGAATACCACCGCGAATTCATGGGAACGAGCGTCTTATATCGGTATAACGCATTTAAAATCCTGGAACAGGACGAGCGGATGCTGCGGGAAAGTGACAATCCGTTTGCCATAGTGGTGCAGACGGTGCTATTGGCTTTGAAAAGCAAGTTTGTATCAGAGAACGACCTGCTCCACTTGAAGATACAGTTGGCTAAAAACCTGTTGGAGAGAAATTTACCCAAATCGAAAATCAATAATTTATTAACGTTTCTTCGGTTCTATATCCGCTTGGAGAATCAGATACTCGTTTTAAATTTGAGCAAGCAATAGATCAGATCACACAAAATAAGCAAACCATGGGCATCGAAGAATTCCTCAAAGAAAGATTCCGAACAGAAGGCAGAGCTGAGGGCAGAGCTGAAGGCAGAATCGAACTAATGGCTACCATAACCCGGAACCTGCTTCGCGAGACGTCCATGTCAATCGAGAAAATTGCCGAGTTAGTAGGTGCGTCCACGGAGTTTGTTGTAAGTATCAAACAAGGCAAATACCAAGACTTGTCGCTAGACTAATCAGCACCATTGCCAAACACGTCCATTGATTCACACTTGCCGCTCTGGTTATCTCGTGCGGCTCAATCAACCGGTCGTTCTCGCCGATAAACGGCTTCTCCACCAATTTCCCATGGTACACATTCGCTCCGCCGAAGCGGCAATCCAAAATCCCCGCTAACGCCGCCTCGGGGTACCCGGCATTCGGGCTTTTATGTCTGTTGCCAAATTTGAAGACAAATCGCAACCCACGCCTGCTTCCAGTCACCAAAACCATCAGCAAGGCCGTAAGCCGCGCTGGTATAAAATTCGCTACATCATCCAGCCTCGCAGCGAATTTTCCGAACCATTCGTAGCGCTCACTGCGGTAACCAAGCATGGAATCCATGGTGTTGATCATTTTGTAGGCCATCATGCCCGGAACGCCCGCCAAAGCGTAGTAGAAAAGCGGCGCTACGACGCCATCACTCAGGTTTTCGGACATTGTTTCCAACACCGCAATGCGTACCTGCTGTGCATTCAATTTCGAAGTGTCCCTTCCTACAATCCTGGAAAGTTGCCTCCTTCCCGCTTCCACTCCTTCGTTTTCCAAAACTGAAAATACCGCCCGGCCCTCCGCAATGAGCGAATGGTTAGCCAGACCATAGTAAACCCATATGCTGTTCACGATTAAGTACAAGGCGGGCGCTCGTAGAAGTGTCAGATCCAGCCATTGAAAAAATGTAAAGACCGACACGACTAATGTGACACTCAATGTAGCCCCTTTCCAAAAACGGAACCGGCCCCGATTTAACCACTTTTCCCCTTTCGCGATAGCATTACCGAATACCCGGACCGGATGCGGCCAGTTGTCGGGATCACCGAGCCACAAATCCATTAAATAGCCCGCAACGAGTGGCAAAATCAATAATACAACGTCTGCCATTCTTTCAATGCGTTGATCATCCTCTTATTATCTTCCGGGCGTTGGGTAGCGAGGCGGAAATGCTGCCGCGTGAGGCCGCGGAAGTTACCTGCGTCACGGATGAGTAAACCGTGTTTTTCAATTAAAAAGTCTTTCAACTGAGCGGCGTTCCGCACCAACGTTCTGGCTAAAAAGAAATGTGCATCGCTGTCCGACACTTCTATGCATTCCAGCTTTTGCAATTCTTGAACGAACGTTCTTTTATCGCTCAGAAGTTGCGAAACAGGTGGCTGAATCTGATCCAAATGATCGTAAATATAGTGGCCCGCCGCCATGGCCAGCGCATTGACCGTCCAGGGTTGTTTGATATTCATCAGCGATTCAACGACTTCATCTCTCGCAATCAAATAGCCAAGACGCAACCCTGGTATCGCATAAATCTTTGTGAGTGAACGCATAACCAGCAGGTTCGGAAACCGGGCCATTATCAAGATAGCGGAGCCCCCTGCCTCTGTGAAATCGATAAATGCCTCGTCGACCACAAAAAGACATTGTGGGTTCAGTTTGAGCCAACATTGCAAATCGTTAAAAATGAGACCGGTAGGATTATTCGGACTACAAACAAATACCAGATCTGCTTTCAGTCGTGGTAATTCCAATGCGTCCTGCCAGCTCAAACTGGTTATTTCATGGTCGAACGCCAGGCACGCATCCTCGTATTCAGCAAATGACGGAGTGACGATCGTAGTCCGTTTTCCGGAGAACAATTGCGCGATCAGGTAGATGCTTTCGGTGGTACCGCTGCACACCAGCGTCCGCTCTACCGGCATTTGATGATACCGGGCGATCTTTTCCCGCAAACTCTCCGCCAGTACCTCGGGGTAACGGTTAATTTCACCCCATTTTTCAAAAACATACGCTTTCAAACCGGCCGGCTCACCTCCGTACCAGACATTCGTACTGAAATCTGCGACGATCTTACTGCCGTACCGATAGCCGTCGTCGCCGTGCCCGTGTAACATATCCTACTCAGCTATACTATTGTAAATCAAATCCATATCAATGTGCGCGCGCAGCAAATCCGCCAACTTATCATACTGCTGCTCCTTAAATTCCTGATAATCGTACCGCACAGCTTCATCCCTGGTATAAGGGGCTAATATATGATCGATCACCACCTGATTGTCCAGGATACCGTGCAGATAGGTGCCCCAGGTGCATGCATCGCGGAAATAGCCGTCACGACGGCCGTCGGAGAATGTGGCAACGGCCTCCCCGGGCTGCAATGCTGTGGTTTCGCCCATGTGGATCTCGTAGCCCAAACACTGCTCCTCGCCTTGCCGGAACCGGAACGCACGTTGCACTGTCGTCTTTTCAGCTTTCAAAATGGTTTTTACCGGCAATAACCCCAGCCCGGGCAGTTCTTCAATATCACTTTCGACATGATGCGGATCGAGAATGTGCTCACCGAGCATCTGATAGCCCCCGCAAATGCCTATCACGGTCTTTCCAAGCTTATGCGCGTCATAAATGGCTTTCGCAACACCGCTATTTTTCACGGCCAGCATGTCTTCGATCGTATTTTTACTTCCCGGAATGATGATCACCGAGGCTTTGGTAATTTCAGAAGGCTCATTGGTATAATACAAATTCACACGCGGGTCTTTTTCAAGACGGTCGAAATCCGTGAAGTTCGAAAGCCTTTTCAGGAGGATCACCACTACATTCACTTTACCTTCTACCGCCGACCGGTATTTGAGTTCCAATGAAACAGAATCTTCCTGTTCGATGTGAATATCCCTGAAATACGGCAAAATCCCCACCACCGGCAGGCCTGTTAACTCTTCCAGCATTCTTTTACCTTCTTCGAACAGCCTCCCATCCCCCCTGAACTTATTGATAATGACGCCCTTCATACACGCGCGCTCCTCAGGCGTGAGCAATGCGATGGTGCCATAAACACTCCCGAAAACCCCACCTTTATCGATGTCGGCTATCAGGTAAGTAGCTGCTCCGGCGTGAGCGGCCATTCTTAGATTCGTAATATCCCGGTGTTTCAGATTAAGCTCCGAAATACTCCCCGCCCCTTCCATAACAATCGGCGAATACCTGGCAGCAAGCCGATCGAACGCCTCCTTGACGGCCGAAAATAACTCCGTACGATCGTTCGCCATAAAGTACTCGTAAGCCGACTGATTCCCGACGGGCTTTCCATTCAAAACGACTTGCGAAGTCTTGTCATTCGTCGGTTTAAGCAACACCGGATTCATATCCGACTCGCAGGGAATTTGTGCGGCTTCTGCTTGCACGGCCTGCGCACGTCCGAGTTCGAGGCCATCGGCCGTCACAAAACTGTTAAGCGACATATTCTGCGCCTTAAACGGCGCCGGCTGGTAACCATCCTGCTTGAATATCCTGCAAAAACCGGCGGTGATCACACTTTTACCCACATCCGACCCTGTCCCTACAAACATGATCGGGCGTAATTTCCTAGTATTCATCGCATTTAAATATCAATACGCCCCGCAATAGAGCCTGTAATTTCATTGGCTGAGACCTCCTGCAAAGACAAATATGCTCCATCCAGCGCCGTCGCGAGTTCCCTCGCTTTTCCGTAACGGACGTAACCACTTTCGGTATCCAGCACGAGTGCGGGATATTTCAGATTTTCAGCCAGCTGCACCGACTGCGCCCAGGCATCCCCGCCGGCACCCGGCAAAGGTACATTGGCCTTTCCATCGCTTAATATCACCAGAAATGGCTGAATCCGATCGTTTTTCGCCACAGATGTGAGCATATTTCCGGCCAGCTGCAACGCGTGCGGCAATGGCGTACGCCCTCCTGTCGGCAGTTTTTCCAAGGCCAGCTCAGCCTGCTCCGTGCTTCGGGTCGGTTCGAGCAGCACTGTCGCTTCCACACCACGGAAGCCTATCACTGCCACCATATTACGTTTCTGATAAGCATCTTGCAGCAAATTCATCACACTTCCTTTCACAGCCTCCATTCGCTTGCCGGCGGCCATTGAGCCGGAAGCGTCTACCACAAAAACAATGAGGTGACCGGCCTTTCCATTTCTGACTTTCTGATGTAAGTCCTGCCTGCCGATACGCAGTTGATCAGGATCGCGTGCCAAGGCATGTACCACTGTTTCAGTTAATGCAATGTCGTTGGTAGTATCGCTTTTAACGGCCCGTACCTGGAAACCTTTCTCGCTTTGTCTGGCTTTAATTGCACGACCATTCGCTGAATTTGGTATGGTAGCAGGTTCGACATTCGTAAATTCTGGAATATTCATTCTAAAATCAATCCCGGCGACAGTTTCGTCGTCGCCGTTGTCGCAATTTCCTTCGCCGCATTCCCCTTTTTCCTGATCATTCGCCGCAGTTTTTGCCTGATTTGAAGGTTGTGCATTATGCTGGGCCGCATTGTCTTGCTCTGAGTTTTTCTGACTATCATCCGCGGGTTGATCGGTTTGCGGCGGCAATGCTTTTTTGCCTTTCCTATGAGTCAGAACCAGCTCGACTCCCTCGCGTATATCCTGCGGGGTTACTACCGTCCGCCCGTTCAATGCGGCTATCGTGATCGCAGTTTTGTACAGCACGATGTCGGCTCGTAAACTGCTTACGTTCCATTCAATGCATAGCTGGCTAATCATTTTGAGCAAACCATCGGGCATTTGGACAAGTGGCAACAAAGCTCTCGCGCCACTTATTTCCTCCCTCACAGCTTCCTGCCTATTCACCCAATGCTTCACAAACGTAACCGGGTTGCTTTCGAACGCAATCCGTCTCCGAACTACCTCGGCCCTCGCCTGCACATCAGTTTGAGCCCCTACTTCCACCATCAGCCCGAAACGGTCCAGGAACTGCGGACGTAGATTTCCCTCTTCCGGGTTCATCGTCCCGATCAGCACAAATCGGGCCGGATGGCTCACTGAAAGCCCTTCGCGCTGAACCGTATTGACTCCCGACGCCGCCACATCCAGCAACACATCCACCAGGTGGTCGGCAAGGAGATTCACCTCATCTATATATAAAATTCCCTCGTGCGCACTCGCGAGCAGGCCTGGGAGCAACTTTTTAGTTTTACTGGAGAGGATCGCCTCGATGTCCAGACTACCCAGTACCCGATCCTCCGATGCGCCCAACGGCAAATCGACGAACGGTACCGGTTCGCCTGTGTGCGCCAGCGCGGGCATGACCTCCGCCAGTCCGCGCACCGCGGTGCTTTTGGCCGTGCCCTTCTCACCCTTGATCAGCACTCCGCCGATGCCCGGATTGATGGCACACAGCAGCAATGCTTTTTTTAGTTTCTCTTGCCCGACGATCGCGGAAAACGGGTATAAATTCATTTCTATGTTCATTTAAAAGGGCATTATTCGCTCCTGGATTCCAGCAGCGCCTCACTTTTGAGATACAAATCCTTCAAACCTTCCAGTGCTTCTTCCGATGGCTTTTCCCAAAGTCCCCGCTGTGCCGCTTCCAGCAGGCGCTCGGCAATGGCGTGC